>Ga0307510_10009926_pt1 | contig 11317 bp, 12 predicted proteins | sample 12_EM_MG_FD_207224 | JGI IMG/M metagenome (GOLD analysis project Ga0307510, IMG submission 207224) | Populus trichocarpa ectomycorrhiza microbial communities from riparian zone in the Pacific Northwest, United States - 12_EM | ecosystem: Host-associated > Plants > Roots > Unclassified | place... | reverse complement strand
GCCCCAGGCACGCAGCCAGGTCCAGCAAATCCCACACTGGCGCGAATAGCGGAATTGGAAACCCAGCTGGGCGAGTTGCGAGCAGCAGCCCTACCCTGCCAGCCCATAACAGAGTCAAGAGCCCCCGGTATGTTCCACCCCATCCAAACTCCCATTGCTGTGGCAGGTGAGAACGCATGTGGGATTGCCGACTCCGTGGAAACCCTCTTCCCAGGTGGGGAACGCACCACACTGGTACAGATTATTGAGAATCGATTTAAGCCCACAAATATCTATCGCCTACTAGCCAGCGAGAAAGACCGTGCAGAAACACACCGAACCATAAATATCGGCGGGGTGGAGTTTGAACAGCCGGAGCGAGACGGAAAGGAGAGTGAATACCGCATGAGCACCTCCTAGAGTTCGTTACCGGGCGGGGCGGGGCGGGTTTTCACTCGCCAGGCCCCGCCCTTACAACGGTCCGGAGGGGTTATTTTGGGGGTGATCCCCGCCCTGCCCCCGTCCTGGGTGAGTCCCCGCTCATTCCCTGGAGGGGGCCCCATTTCTCCCCAGCTGTTTTAACGGGGACCGGTCTGGGGAACGGGGGGGGCCGGGGACAGGGGCTGGGAACCGTAAAATAACACGCCCCGGGGGCCGCGTTTTTCGGGGCCCCGGAGGCCCAGTAACGAACAGTAGCGCCTTCTTCAAGGCCTGGGCAGCATATTGTGGAATTCTCATCAAGCTTGCACCTCAAGCACTCCAAGGGGAACTCACCACCGCTCCATGTGTCTATACAATGAATCTCTACCACTTATTAGAGAGGTACACTTGGGAGGGTGTCATGTCTTACCATTTTCAATTCCACCGGAAGCATGTCGCCAGGGGGAAGCACATATACCACCCAACCGAGTGGCGCCAGCTAGACAGTCAATTGATAGCCTCGAAATGCTTCGCACACCCAGTATTACGACCCTCCTGGCCCCAAACACAAAAGCTACCACAGGGTCAAACACGCCCTACCACAACGCCGTCCTACTCCAAAGCCGATCACCGGAACAATTACAGCCACCCCACCCCCATATCTACCAATACAATGACATCCAGTCACCTGCCCCAAGCCCCTGAACCCCAGCCCTGCCGTAACTGGAATTACCGGGAATGCAAGTTGGCACCATGCCCGTACCAACACCGCTGCATTACGTGTGGCAGCAGCCACCGTGCATCCCAATGCCCACTAGGAACCACTAACTCTTCCTACACACCGCGCATCAGCCAGCCAGGACATTAGTCCTTCCCATCCCTACTACCTCTGCTAGCCCCTCCCCCACTATGCTTCCCACAAACCTCCCTTATATCACAACATTTGCAACCTAATCGCTAAGCTCACGCCCCTTCTAGCAGCCCCCCACTTCCCACCCCCTCACATATCCCATCCTCCCCGTAGCACCCAACAGAGTCCCCATCCCTCATCAACCAATCCATGCCCCACTCGCCCAAACACAAGCATCCATTACCCATTATTCACCCCCCACCACTTTCCGATGCCAACAGGGCAGCTAAAACTAGAAGGGTGGGAGAGGCTTGGAGTGCAATTTGCAGACAAGGCAGTAATAGCTGCGATTATCGGAATATGTAGATTCGGAGTACAAATTGGGTACGAAGGGGTTAAGCAGTCGCCGACTATCCAGCCCAACCTATCCACTGCCGATGCGGATACTGCTATACTAACTGCGGATATTGCAACCGAGCTTAGCAGGAACCGTCTCTTAATATACCTGAATAAGGAGGACTTACCCCAATACTATACCGCATCCCCGCTACGCTTAACCGATAAAGCAGACGGGAGCAAGAGGCGGATTCACCACCTTTCATACCCTGCACCAGGCACCAGTTCAATAAAGGCGGTATCCCAGAATAGTACGGCACTATTACTTATAGCGGCATAGAAGACGCTATCCTGGCCATTGAGAATATGGGCAGAGGCTGCTTACGGGTAAAGCGAGACTTCGAGTCTGTGTTCCGCCACATACCGGTCTCACCATTCGATTCGCCTCTCCTTGGATTCCAGTGGCAAAGCAGGTACTATACAGAGTTCTTCCTACCCTTCGGACTGCGGACTGTGCCATTCTTGTTCAACCTGTTCGCCGAAGTCTTCCATTGGATCTTGGAGGAAGAGTTTAAACTACAAGGCCTTCGGGCAAGTATCATACACTACCTTGACGACTTTCTCATGATCCTACCCCCCAATTCCCAACTCGAGAGGTATACCACGATATTTACCAGACTTTGCTATGAGGTCGGCCTCAGCATTAAAGAGTCAAAAAATGAAGAAGGGACTGTCGTAAGCTTTGCCGGTATAGAATTAGACACCAGACGGATGGTTATCCGACTTCCAACAATGAAGCTGCTCAAAGAACGGTCTATGATACAGTGTACAACGGAAAGAACCTCTGTCTCGCTGCTTGAACTGCAAAGGATTACCGGATACCTCAATTTCATTTCAACTGTGGTTCCTCTTGGGCGGACATTTCTCCAACGACTTTATAACATGCAGCTGCTCTTTCCCGTTGGGAGTCGAAACTACAGGCGGCGTATCTCTAACGAGGCTAAGAAAGACCTTGCCAGGTGGGCTGAGGTGCTCTCAAATGCCCCAGAAAGGTCAATCGCCTCACAAACCCGAGAAAGAATTTCAACTTGGTCTGATGCGGCAAGAACACGAGGCCTTGGTGGTTACTATACCTCCCAATCCCAACCCCACCGACAACCGAGCTCGATACTCTCTATAGCCCTACGGAGTTCAGTTGCCTGCAGAAAGGAACATATCAACAGGCAGGAAATGCGAGCTGTCGAGCAAGTCCTACTCTACTGGGGAAGCGAATGGAAAGGTAAAACGGTAGTTATGCATACCGACAACCGGGCGGGCTCCTATGGGTTAGCAAACAGGACGATACGGGGAGCTTCAATGAAAGTACTACGGAGGTCCTTGCGGCTTGCAGCAGATTACGACTTAGAGCTCAAGTCACAATGGATCTCCACGAAAGACAATGCCCTTGCTGACGCCCTCTCGCGCTTTGACCATAACAGAGTCGCTGACCTAGCACCACAGTTGTCATACCCAGCATGCATCCTCCCAAATCATGGGTTACGAATATACAGCAATCAGGGCTATCAGCAGCAGCAGCATACTACCTTTGGCCCGGACTTGCCCCAACCACCCGACGCAACCACGACACACCGCGATCCCGCTTCTCCCTGTTTTGTTACCTTTCCAACTACCGCCACTTCCACGGCGGATGTTTCCCAGCCCAGGTCACTTGGTTAATAGAATGGCTTTGCTCCCTAGCGGGAACAGTTAAAGTTAAAACTTTAAAGCGATATCTTATAGGTATACAATCATACCAACTTGATCTCGGGATTGACTCCACTGCGTTTTCAGATGCCCGAATAGAGAGAACAATTCAGGGGATCAAGCGGGACCACAATGAACAGGCACGCCGCATAAGAAGCCCTCTGACCCGACCCCACCTTCTTTGTCTTCTTTGTCACATTAGCTCAGCTGATTATGAGAGCATTACTCTCCGGGCTGCGTTCACCTTGGCCTTTGCCGGGTTCCTCCGAGTTGGGGAGTTTACATACCGAGAAGCAGATAGGCAACTGGGCAGTTTGTTTCCTAAATAGTTTATAATGAAAAACAGCATCAATATAGCAGACGACAGCTCGTATATGGAACTGACCCTACAGGGATCCAAAACCGACCCTTTCGCAAAGGAATTAGGCTTACAATCGCAGCAACTCGAGACGAAGGATGCCCCATCGATGCCATGAAACACCTTCAGAGAATAGACTCCCACCGACCCAACCCAGCCCCACTGTTCTGTGTCGGCAAATATGATCAACATCCCTTAACAAGGGAATATGTAGTAGCACAACTTCAACAGCTAGCCTCTATTGCCGGCCTTGGCCAAGGAACATGGAATGGCCACGCCTTTCGCAGAGGGGCTGCAACGTGGGCTGCCGAGGCCGGCATGTCGGATACTCAGATCCAAACCCTGGGCCGGTGGAAATCTGACGCTTATAAATTATATATTGAATATTCCTGCGAAGAAAGAATCGCCCTATCCAAACGCTTCCAACACAACACACGGGGGGGCCACGAGACGACTGGACCAGGCGACGGCCCATAGCAGCCTGCCTTGTGATGGGAGTGAGAAGTTACCACCGCACGGCAGGCTAGGCTTCATTTCAACCCGGCCACCTGCCTCAAATTGGGATCCAGCGGCGGTAACAACCTCCCCTCGCAAGGGCAGCGGCACAAGCACCAAAGCCTCCGCCGGTGGAACCAGCAAACCGAGCATCTTCATGTGGACAACAGTTTCTTTTGTATTTCCTTTTGGCGTTGTTTATCCTGGGCATATATTGATTTCTTTCCCTTTCTTGACCAGCTATCTTTAATATATGAGTCGCTGTCTTTGGAAAATTGGTCACTCGTGATAAAGAGGCAATAACTATTCTACTGATCTCCCTTACTCTCGCGGAATATCTTTCCGCTCATTCCGGTATGTTCAATAGACCCTGCTCAGCAATAGCAGAAATACCTCTCATCTAGCCGAATTCTTATCAGCTCGAAGATCGTTCCCACCGGGTTTTCTTCTTATACTAGAAATACACCCTTCATAGGATATTGTTCAGTATACTGGTAGGTGCGTGCAAGAAGGGAGCCCCCGGCAGCGCGAGATCACTTATGCTAGACCTATTCAAGGCGGATTACTGCCAAATATTGACCAAATTACATTTTGCTCACGTAGGGCACTTAGAATACCGATTTCGATAATGGCTTTCGGTTCAGTGGACTCGACTAGGCATCCTTCTTTGGAATTGTTGAGTTATAGCTCACTAATGGAGGAGGGATGCTATGATATCAATGAGGGACACTCTTCAGGGAGCACACCACTTGCATGGGCTGCTCATGACAGACATAAGAAAGTGGTGGAAATGTTACTCAGACAGAGAGGGGTCAGCACCGACAAGCAAGAGTGTGACTGCCGAACACTGCTCATGTATGCCGTTTGGAATTCACACGTTCAAGTGGTGAATAGTACACGGGGGTGAGCATAAGAGAGGCGAATAGGGTACTTAACTGGAATTTAACCCTCCAAAGTTTGATATGTGGGAACAGCCAATCTTGGCGCTTTGTTGGAGGGCGAAAAAAGTGCGGCGAACCCAAAATGCACGGACAACAAAGCTTCCTGCTCTCTCATTGGCCGAGTGACCCAGGAATAAATGAAAACCGTTTCCCCTCACTTACGCTTAACCCCCTGCAAAATTACAGGCTTGATTGTTATGCGCTAGATATACATACATGACTTGGTAGTTTGACCTTCCATTAGGCGCAAGGCTCCATCGCATGTAGACGGCTAAAAATCTCGAACTCCATTCTCTCCGCACCTCTTGGGCAGTTCATGATCTCAGTCATCATGTCCATCCCAGCCGGGAAATCCTGCTCCCAATAAGGCTCTCCAACTCCCTTCACATTGGCCAGTACCGCTTGACGAAAATGCCAACGTAGAAGCTCATCAGGCGGTCGAAGTGGGTTGTTGAGGAAGGCTTCGTCGAGGCGACGACCGGCGATGTCAAACCGGGTAGTTTCAGGTGCGAAGCATACAAACTTATAATTATCCTAGGTAAATATTAGCAATGAAACCCTGGCGGTCTAGTGGCTCATACGTCCGGATTAATCGACACATCATAGGCATCAAAAAGTATACGGATGGGTGCATAAAGCAACATCCCATTTTGAACAGAGTGGATATATCCGTCTGACTCATTGGCAGGTGGAACGGTGATCCATTTGCGGTAATTAGACTTATTCCAGTGTCCCTCATGTGCCAAAGGGACGATATGAGCGACTTCAAAGCATGTCCACTTGCCACGGGGAGCCCCGTATACAATCCTGCCAGTAATAACGCATCGGCGGTCACGCTCCCGTACGGCATCGCGAAACGAGGTAATACGAGGTCCGGACTGCAACGAAGGGCAACGAACTAGCGCAGCGTCTTCCGTGAGTTTGATGGAACCTGTTTCGTGTGAGTGATGGCAGACGGGGAACCCGGAGAAGAGACCTACCATGACTGGCGATGAGGTAATCCCCCGGTTGAAGGGGTTCCCCATTCCTTTCAACCAACAGTTCATTATTGTCGCGTAGCTCGAAGGTATCGGTAAAAACACAGATGATCTCCACCATAGAGTAGAGATTGGCATTGGTAGTGCCTTCCCCAAGCCAGAGGCCTCCTAGAAGAGTACCCCGGTGGTTGAAATCATAGATGAAGGTATTGCGATCATCAGTACGATCGGCGGATTCCATGTTTGGCCCTGTAGGTCGGATAATATTTGTGTTCTAGGTGGGAAAGTGGAGGAATGATCCCTCATACAGCAGAGGGGAGTGTTTGAGTTGGTCAGAGAGTGAATGTGTGAATCGACCAAGGGGTCGGGGAAATGCCGGATGGGAGTCGGAAAGGCAAGAGATGCCAAGAAATACAGAAACCGCAAACGGCAAACGGCAAACCAGGTCTCTCGTGCCAAGCCAGGAACCCTCGTGTCGCTAGGTAGGGTGCGTTAGCATACCTTACAAGATTGATCCATACGGTAAATTACAGTCACACCCTGCCAGCTTCTTTTCCCTTTCTTTCTCTCTCAACCTTTTTCTTTTTATTCAATTGATTCATTTCCATCAAGTCAACCCAATCAATCATGATCTTCATCTCCACTTAAGCGGTTTCAGTCTACCGCTTAAAATCCACACAGTTAATCATTACCTCCGCTGCTTAGATTTTAACAACATTTGGCATCACCAATGCCAATCTCTATGAGATGGTTGAAATTATATGTGTCCTTACTGCTAGTTTTGTTCACTAGGAAAGGGGCGGGATGGTTAGAGGGGATGAGGAGGAGCTGAGGCAAGGTTCGCAATAGTCTGACCGGTCAAGTCTTAGAGGCAGGACTACTTGGTCAGTCTAAGTCGATGTCCGTGACTGGACTTGGCCAATACACTGTAGTCTAGTCCAGTCAGGATTAGTCTTCGACCAGTCCGTATAGTGCTATGGCATATCAGATGAGCCATGAGAACGGGGGACTTCACACACCAAAATCTTTGCTAAATATTTGAATGCGATAAATTCAGTTAGTGCAACTGTTAGAGCAGGTAGAGGGAAGGCAGACACTATTGCAAAAAAATTAGATAGATGGATATTATGTGTAGAGTGTTCATTTAGCCCCGCTTAAATTTATAATTTATTAGAACAATGTTCTATGTAAATCTCCACTTTTCAGAATATGAATTCAAGATACGAAGGTCTTGTTTTATCATGGCTTATAGGGTAATGGTTTAGTGGTATGATATCTCTATATTATAGAAGAGGTCTAGCGTTCAATTCCTGTATCTTTTGAATTAAATAAAGCCAAAAAAGTGAAAGAAAAATTAGAATTAATAGGAATACAGGAAATGGAAAAAGAAAGAGAATGATAGAGATAAAAATATAAAGAAGAGCGAGTTAGTGATAACAATTGTCTTTGGAAATGAAATCAGGTTCAGGAAAAGTATTAAAGCGATAGAAATTGGACAATAGAACACCTTCTTTTGCCCAGGACTTTAGACATTCCAGTACTTCTAGGGCATCCCATTTCAAGCGGTTGCTGGTATCTCTTAAGACATGCTTGGAGCTAGAAAATAAGCGCTCCGGATCCGCTGACATAGCCAGAATAAGGAAGATATCTAACGCCATCGGGGCTAAATGATTTGTGGACTTTACGTTCAACCAGTAGTAGGAGGGGGAATCGATATGTGGTTCACAAGGTGATTGAATATAAACTGAGTAGGCATCATCCATTAATTAGGAAGTACGTGTCAGTATCTATCTAATATTTGATTAACAAATATTATCGGATATGGGTGTATACCAGGGGTTATCCGCTGTGTTTTGGCTTTCCATTGACGATAGTGTTCCTCAGGTTCATCTAGGATTCTGGTCACTGGTTCAACTCTTGTCGCAGATAGGTTGTCCGTATTCCGCAGAGATCTAGATTCCAATGCTGATTTCCGGTATTCTCCAGTCCATAGCTGTTGAACTAGAGCTCTTCCAGATTCCACTTCAAGTTCTGTCCAGTCTCCCTGCTCTACACCTAACTCGAAGTAATCCCACTTCTGCCATGGATCAACGACTACAGCAGCAAGATAGACGGGTATTTCACGGACTCTAAAACTGTATGCGCGGAGCTTGGCAAGACCAAGATGAGCAGTGCGTGCGAGATGAGCATCAGGGGGGGAGTTTTCACTCACATGACTGCCACCGGTGTTAGCTTTGTCCAAATATTTAAATTAAGAGTTATGCCAACTGAATCATTGATTAGAGTATCAACGGAAAGAGTGAAACAAGACAAACATACCGGTAAATACCAGAAAGGTAATCTATTTCTGGAATTATTTCCCAAAGATTGGGTGCCTTGGTATCTAAGAGTAAAGTCGACTGAAGAAATGGTTGCAGGACAGATACGGCAGATTGTAACTGAATCCAGTCATCATCGGATAAGTTATCATGAACTAAGTCGGGGTTATTAAGATAAAAGAAATTTAATGCCTCCTTATTTCGCAAGAGGCTTTGGATCATCGAAAGTCCTGAGTTCCATCTCGTAGCATTCCCAGCATGCAGTAATGTTTCCGCACCTAACTGCTTGTGTTGTTGCTTTCGCTGAACTAAGGAGCGAATATAAACGGTGATATTATGTGCTTTTCCCCATGGACCTAGTTTCCTCCAAAGGGCCATCATTTCATAAGTCACGACAATAATATTAAGTAGATGCGGTGTTCCCCTAGAATCGCTAAACTAAAATGCTTTAATGGAGAGATTAAGATCATGTCCCATGCATCGCAGGCACCGGAATTCCGGATTGTATTGTGCGTCTTGGTCTATAAGCATTCGTGCGATCGACCCGATCATGGTTCCGTTGGTGGCTGTATTGTCCCCCTGAAAGTATACCACATTGTCTACGAAGATATAGCTATAAATAACATATTAGTAGAATTCAATTTGATAAAAACATAGTCGTATTGATATTTAAACTTACTCTGTAATTCCTTTGACTACTATTTCCGCCAGTGCATTGCCAGTATGTGAACCTTCAATTTCACGTACTGCCAATAGAGGATTCATCCTATTCCCCCGTTGACTGGTAAAGTGGCTCACAATCCCGATCACATACATACTTGTATGCGGTGAGGTCCGCCAGTCAATAGACATCTGAATTTGTTTGATCGCGTTCTTAGTTTCAAGTCGAACCTCTTGTTTTTGATCGTCATAATTGCGGATAACCCAAGATCTGATAGTATTAGCAGATTTCGCAAGCTTGTATTTTGGTTGGATATGTTTAATCAACTCCTGGAAGGAATCGTCTTCAATCAATGTAAATGGCTGGTTACTGTATACAATCCAATTAAGGAGTAGGCGATCGGCAGAGTCTTTTGTGAAGGAAGCTTCCCGGGAACTGGCAATCTGTGCAACCGCAGCTGTCAGAGGACTGGTTCCCACCACGGGTACAGTACCAGGATGTGATGACTCGCGAAGCTTTCGTGGATCGTGGTTTCGCAAGTGACCTGCTGGCTTGCTAGTTCCCCCATTGGAAGCGTATTGTTTCTTGCCTAAGGTTATTCCCATTAGAACTCAAAGCCAAAGCTGACTCCTCAAGTTTGCTCCTTAACTTATCATGTATAAGGAATGGTACTTACAATACGAACATGTCCACCGGCGGGCAGAACCAATTCCAGCTGTATGGCCATGAAAATGAATAAAGGAACGTGTTGAACAATCACGGGTCATGGGAAGCAGAGCGGTGTTGACAGTACTCTCAATAGTGACAGGAGAAGGTTGAGGGTTTGGTGGAAAAGGAACATTATAGCCATGGACCACTGATAGCAATAGTGGCGAAGAAACTGGAAGGGAGAATACTGACGCAGGTGCTGGGTTATCAGCATTCTCATACAAATCTGGAATAGTCTCACAAAACAAACTTGAAGACCGATGCAGCATTGAGGAATGCATACTTCCCGTTTGAAAGGAGTATTCGGTAAGAGTAGAGGCGGTTGGTGATGGCGGTACATCCCACGGTAGATCGCATGTGCATTGATCATTCTCAGCCCTACCTGCAGGGATATTTGACCCTGGTGATAGGGAATTCTCACCGCTTACAGAGTTGCTAAGCGAACTTGATCCTTGAGCTGAAGGATCTGAAAGATGTTGCGAAGATTCTATGCCTACTCGCTTAGTTATACCAATCATGAGAAAGGGGGGAGATTGAACCTACCAGGATAAGGAGAAATACTACTGATCTGGTACATAGTACTACGAAAATTAGCGCCAGGCTGTCGGACATGAATCCTACTTTGAATACTGTTTATCGAAGCGATAGACCGGCTGGAGTGCGAATGTTCTGCCTCTCGACTGATTGTTTGTGTTCCACTTGAGCTATTAGCTATAGAAGCTGGATCATTGAACTGTTTGTTAGAAGTTGACTTGTTGAAAATTTTCCTCTTATGCATTTGAACTGTCAAATAAACTCCTCGCTTCTATTGAATGGTTGAATCGGATCGTGAAGGTATTATCCCGTAGATTCACAATTTGAAATAGTTGACTCGTGTTGAAGATGATAAAATAGTAGACTGGAGTGATACTCTATGATTCTACTTAAATTCCACTGTTGCCACGACCTCTACATATTTATACTTTTGTCCTTCACCTCCCTTTTCCTGAGTGCTACTCGGTTCACTCAAATCTGTCTACTAGCCCCTCACAACAAACATCTGTGTTAAGTCAAGTGCAGTTGTCATAAAGGATTCTGTTGCTATAAAGAAATAATCGTGGAAGGACCGTGCACATTCCATCACTCGGTCTGTCTAGTCCAACCAATCCCAGTCCAGTCAGTTTCCACAATTATGACTCTTTGGTCAGTCCAATCTCCACCCTCAGACTAGACTTGACTTTCGACTGTACCGGCCAGTCCCACCCGGTCTCCCCCTGACCATTGCGAACCTTGAGCTGGGGCATGGAAGATATTTTATTGCTACCGAAGGTATGTGTCACTTTTGATTTTAATCAATCATTACTCACCAAAAATAGGATCCGTCGACCCCAGTATCATTCTTCAACATATACAACCCCAAATGTCGCGGCAGCCTCTCGTCTTTGCCGAACCCAGTCTATCCCTCTCTCCCCACGGAGGGGAGGTCTTCCCCGCGGAATTCGTATACCGGCGGCTCCTCATCCGCTTACGTCACCGATGGCCGGTCATCACA
>Ga0307510_10009925_pt1 | contig 11318 bp, 12 predicted proteins | sample 12_EM_MG_FD_207224 | JGI IMG/M metagenome (GOLD analysis project Ga0307510, IMG submission 207224) | Populus trichocarpa ectomycorrhiza microbial communities from riparian zone in the Pacific Northwest, United States - 12_EM | ecosystem: Host-associated > Plants > Roots > Unclassified | place... | reverse complement strand
GTTCGAGGGAAGCCGCACGCGTTCAATAGTGAGAAGAGACTATCAAAGTCTGATTGCACGAATAGAACGAGCTTAGGAAAGCCGTTCTATGCTAAGTAGTACAGGTTATATACATACGGGACGGAAACTACTAGAAAGCAGGAGAAGACCATGGAAGGTCATGGAACGAGAGAGAAGCGTAAGGAAACGTATGGAAGTCTCTGGAAAACGCGAGATCAGTCCATCGATAAGTAAGCAAGAGGGGCAAAGCGGCCCGGAGTTACGGACGGAAACGGTACGAGAGAGAGACGAAATAGGAAGGAGAGAATTAAGTAAGCGGGGCAGTCCGTGACAGCTCTGGGTTGTGGCTGGTGGCTTGCTTATCAGATTTGAGGGAAGATTTTCCCTTTTTTGCTTGCAGGGATGCCTGCACATTGTTGCCACTGGCAGTTGGCTCAAGCCCAGCCACATTGCCAAACAGGTCGCCAGCTCCTTGCTTCTGGCTGCACCTCTGATCAGAGATTGACACTGTACCAGAGGCCTCTGAAGTCGGAGCAGGTGTTGTAGTCATATTGTTGCCTTTTTTGGAATAATATGGCACAACTTGTTCAAGGTACACATGTCAGATAACAACTGAAAGCAGAAAATAGAAGATCACATACCTTGAGACCTGTGACAAGGCATCGAAGCTTTGTCCTTGGCTGTGGTGACCTTTTGTTGAGTGCAGTTCTCCTCAATGAAACATGCAGCAGCTTTATTCCTGGCAGCTTCCTTCTGTTGTGCGTGCTTCTTTTCTTCTTTTCTTCTTTTCTTCACATCCTTTTCTCCTTGAATGACAGCTGGATCCCTGCAAACCTGTAACACCTTCTCTGCTTCGATTCTGGGACATTGTATGGTGTTTTTTGCCCTTGTACAAGGACAAGGTGTCTCTGGCTTGGGCTTGGGCTTGAGCTCCAACTCTCACTAGTGCTTGGTGGAGTTATTTTGGTGGGACGATATGAAGTGGTATGTGATTGAGAGGAAACAGCACATGTATGATGCATGTGTAAGATGCGTGTATATGATGCAACTTGAAAAGTTCAAGTCAGACTTGGCGAAACAGACCAATGGGACTTTTCCATGATCTGGTTTTTTGGTCATTCAATCCCCTCTTGCATATGGTATGCCCCCTCAACAAAGAATACACCATCCACCACCCAGACTTTATTGCCCTGCTGAGGGTTGCCATAAAGGACTTCAGAGTAAATCTGGTTTCACTCAACATGTCTGAGCATGTTATAGAGATCTCCAGCCTGCCAACCTGCAACCACAGACAGAACCCATCGAACTTGATGATCACTCAAGCCTGCCCCCTCCTGATGACTTGGGCACACTGGATGCACCACATCTGAGTGACTTTTATGATGCAGGTGATTGGGAAACTTTTGACTTCATTGTTGGTAGTGGTCCTCCTCTGGCCTCATCTTGTCAGACTTCACCATCACCCTATGATGAGGAGTCATTGCAAAGAGGATTTACTAAGTATCACCTGCTCATCTATGGTATGTCATGAACTTTTTGTTTGTGTGAAGTTCTGATGAGCATTTGTAGGTGAACCTTGTGATAGCAATGGAGGTCCTTTGGACCCTAAGTCACCACCACCTGCAGCCAAACCAAAAGACATTACTAACTGGACACTGTATGGTAGTTGTGTTGCTTTCAAGCTAGCTGACTTCATATACAGACACAACCAGATGTCTGCCAGCAACTTCAATATGCTGTGCAAGTTGTAGGAAGCTACACTTCTGCCACACAATGATACACCACCCTTTTCTAACCACAGTAAGCTTTGCTGAACAATTGATAAGACATCTATCAGGGGAGTCGCATGGGAAACCATTAGCCTCTCTTACAGTGGACCACATCCTGACAATGTGCCTTTGTGGATGGAAGGTACACATGAAATCTGGTATAGGGACCCTCAGCTACTCTTCAAGGGCATGTTGGAGAATCCCAAGTTTCAGGGCTTCTTTGATTATGCACCACTTTGACAATATAATGCTTATGGTGATCACCAATATAAAAATATTATGTCAGGCAATTGGGCTTGGAAACAGGCTATGAGTAATTCTGGGTTCTGTTGTTCGTAGTTACTGAACTATTCTCTAGGATATAATTTCACAGGATCCCAACACACATGGTACAATGTTTGTCCTGGTCATTCTTGGAAGCAATAAAATGACTGTCTCTATAGTAACTGGCCACACAGAACACTGGCCACTTTATGCCTTGATAGGAAACATCTACAATAGTTCCTGGTGGGTGCATGGTTTGGGACTGGTCCTTGTAGCATTTCTGGCCATTCCAAAGAGTATGCTATATATATTTTTCAATCCCTTATCATTCTGATATTCTATTGCCAGCCAATAAAGAACATGCCAGTTGTCCTGACTTCTACCAATATTAGTGTAGGCTCTTTCATGCCTCCTTGGTGCTCATTCTCTGATCTCTTCACTCTGGTGAGAAAACTCCCAAAGTGTATAAATGCCCTGATGGGCATTTCTGATGCATGGTATGGGGAATTGGTCCTTATATCGCTGATTACCAAGAACAAGTCCTGCTGGTGTGCATTGTACAGGCTGGTGTCCAAAGTGAGTAAACATCCTTTTTCACAATGCGCTTTCCTTCACAACTTTGTTACCAGGTGTCAGGCACATAAGGATGATCTTGACAGTGACCTCTCCCAATTTTCACATACTTGTGCATTTACTGAAGGCCTTATTGAAAGACTCCAAGAGAAGATATTGTGGGGAAACTATAGCATAGTTTCTTCTGTGGTTGTATGTCCAATGCATAGCTATTCTCCTCTACAGCATGCTTCTAATCAACTGGCAGCCCTTCACAAATTACTTCAAATGTGCAGACATTCACAAGCTCATCGCCCCAGATTTGCTACATCAAGTCATCAAAGGGACATTTAAGGACCACCTTGTGTCCTGGGTAGAAGTCTATCTTGAGTGCAAGCATGGGAAGCATAAGGCAAGCAAGATCTTAGACAACATCAATCGGCAGTGAGTTAGTTATGTCCATGTGCCAAAGGAAATTGACTCATTGCTTTGGCAGTATTGCAAATGTGCCACCATTCTTGGGTGTTTGATGATTTCCAGATGGCTATGGATTTAAGCAGTGGACAGGAAATGACTCAAAGGCACTTATGAAGGTACATTCAAAACTATTCCTCCAGTTTCTTCAAATTTCAATATGTTTAGGTATACCTGTCAGTGATTCAAGGCCATGTACCATTGCAACTGATCCATACCTTTTGTGCATTCTTGGAATTCTGCTATATTTCCTGGAAAACCGCCATTACAGAGACCAATTTATCTATACTGGAGGATGCTCTTTCACATTTCTATGCAAATTGCAAAATTATCATTACTTCTGGCATCTGAGAGGAATTTTTGTTACTGAGGCAACATTCTCTCACCCACTATCCCCACCTTATCTGGCTTTTTGGGGCACCAAATGGAATCAGTTCATCAATCACCAAGTCCCAACATATCTGTGCAGTCAAGGAGCCTTGGCAGCAGTCAAATCAACATGAAGCACTTGGTCAGATACTTATCATGAACCAAAGACTTGACCAGTTAGCTGCTGCTCATTCCAACTTTGCAATATGGGGCATGCTTGGTGGCTCTGTCTCAGACTTCTTTCAGCATCATAAGTTCTTAACTTCTTGTGGACATCTTTCTGGTAATAGGGTTACTATCTACAGTGATGGAAACTTCTGCCTCAGCAAAAGAAGTGGCAATAGAGGTCAATGAGGATGATGATGGGGGACAAATAACAATACCAGATAAGGATCCAGCTGATGAAGTAGTTGATAAGAGGAATGCAGTGTCAGAGGTAACACTGCTTTCTACCATCTGTAAGTCTTATCTCCTTTCTGTTTTTATTTAACACTAAGTTATCAAACAGGGTTTCTTTCTTAGAAAAATGATGGACTCTTGATCAAGCTGCAAGTTTCCTTGAACAAACTGAATTCCCAGTCCTGGTTTGGAGATTCCTCTTTGACCAACTTAACCCAAATCCAGTGATACCATCCACTGATATGATAGAAGATGTGTACCCTGTCATCGAAGGTAAAATCCACACCTTCAATACAGCTGTCACAACATTTTATGCCCCAAGTGACATCAGTGGTATCACTGGCATGTGTTGTGAATACATTCGAGCGATGTCATCTTGGAGAAATGGCCCTGCATGCTACAATTGTGTCCTTGTCAATGCCAAACCCGATGTCAATGGTGCCCACAGATTCAAGGTGGCCTGGGTCTTTCTGTTCTTCTTATTTTTGCATGGCAGCAAGGAGTATCCATGTGCATTCATTCAATGGTATTACTTCGTAGGTACCAAACCCAATGAAGATATAGGCTGTTGGGTGGTTAAGCCAGATATTGGGGATGACAAGTCCCCTCATGTTGCAGTCATCCATATTGACTGTATCACTTGTACCATTCATCTCATGCCCATCACAAGGACCACTTGTTTTGTTGACCAGTCTGTCACAATGCACATATCACTTGATACATTCAAGCTTTTCTACCTTAATAGATTTGCCAACTACCATGCCTTTGAATCCCTGTGAAGCAGGGATGTCCACCATTCTAACCCCCCCCCTCCTGCAATACCTACATGGACCTGACAATCTAACACCTTCTTAAGGGTAAGACTCCTCTACATAGCCTTTCAACCCTTGGCTCTTTGAGCTAATCTGTGCAGCCCATGCTTTAGGAAACTCTGCATGTCACACCAGGATACCTCCTATCTCTACCATCTTTCATTCTATCACCCCACCCACCCAAGCTGTCTGCATTTTCCCCACAGATGGACAAGGACAGTGACGAAGTCTGTGACAAGGGAATACCTGCAAGGGCGATATCAGCATCTGCCACAGAGGTACAGTTCAACCCCTGCACTGTCTACACCATTCTCCATTCACTGATGCCACCAATGCATACACAAAACATATGAACACAAGTCAGACATCTATTTGAATTTCTTATATCATTATCGCATCCCACATCCTGCATCCTGCATCACACACACACCACATCACACTCATACCACATCCACTATGAATGTACTAGAATGCCACAACCCCACTATCCAAGCAGATTGCATCTTGGACCACCCCACCACCCTGAACACCACCCTCATCACCCTTTTCTCTACCCTTATGGGGTACCTGTACAAGTCCAGAGCCATTCAGACCAACATCAATGCTGTTGTCAAGTTGGGGTTTGCAATTTGCACTATGTTTGGTATCAAGGTGTTCCTTTGGAGATGGGTCATTGTGTTTTGTTGGATATGATGGACATGCCTTGTGTAAGTGACACTTCTATTTGATTCTGACATTTACTGACACCTTGGATACAAGGTCATGTCCTTACAGCAAAATCAAGTCATTCTTGTGGAGCTAGCGATCACCCTTCCCCCTTGCACTGTATGCACCTAATTCAACACAATTGTTTATTATTTAATTAGTATAATTTGGAAGGGAAACTGGCATGGTTTTATATTTTTTGTTCCACTGTACTACCCACAACTATGACAATTAATTTGGTTTTAAAGGTGATCTATGCTTACTGGAAGGAGCATCGAATTGGGCGAAGTGGACACTGAACATGCCCTATTGTGAGTGAGCCTGGCTCTATCCTTGTGCCTCACATATTTCACAATCCTTCTCAGCTCAGGTCGTGACTCTTATCTGCTTCATATGGTATAATGGTAATGTCAAGGCCATAGCAATGCACAAGACTTGCAAGCCATTTTTCAGAATCATTCCCAGCACATAGGAGTAATTTTGTATAACAATCTGTTTTCCCCTTTCTATTTTGCAGGGTGCTAAAGCATTGGACAGGGTTCTGGATCTGGCATATATCCAATTCAAGGCACTCTCACAACTAGTCCTGGAGCTACCAGCTTGTGTCCACCTGATTAGGCCCCCAGACCCACACATGGATATGAGCTGATGGGATTGGGTTGACATGGCATGCACCTGTGTGCAAGGATGACAAAAGACTGTGCCACATGGGGGGTAGCACATTTGGCAAGGCAGTATCACTGCAGTATCTTGCCTGACCTCTAAGGAGCTCATGAGCCTGAACTCTAGCATGTCATGCTGTACTGTGCACCTATTGCACCGCCTTCCTGTCACTGTGGTCAGGTGTGATGACAACCTTATGAAGCATGGCAAATTTTGGATATAAGCTGACAGGACTGTGTGGATGCAGCATGCACCTGTGCATGAGGACGATGAAAGGCCATGCCACATGGGGGGTAGCACATTTGGCAAGGCGGTATCTTGCATGACCTCCAAGGAGCTCATGAGCCCAAACTCTAGCATGCCATGCTGTACTATGCACCTGTTGCACCACCTTCCTGTCACTGTGGTCAGGCAGGATGACAACCTCATGAAGCATAGCAAAATTTGGATATGACTCTACTGGCCCCACCTGTTGCAGCCACTCTCAAAGGGTTCAGCAAGGAAATGACCATGGAGACTGGAGCCAATGGGATTTGTGGGGATGACATGCGCCTGTGTGCAAGGACGATAGAAGACTGCACCACATAGGGGGCCAGTGCGTCATTGTCATTGGGTGGAATGACACCCTCATTTAGCAGACTTTGGTTTACTTTTGTGTCACTTGTGTAATGGATCAATATACTTGATCATCCTTATGCCTTACTTGTCTAATAGTAGAATATACTTGATTATCCTCTTGTCACACTTGTCAAACAGGTCAATTTACTTGGCTATTCTTTTTTTCACTTGAGGGATACTTGATTGTCCTTGAGAAACTTGGGTATACTTGTAAAATACTGTCCCTTGAGAAAAGGGGAAAAAGCGAAATATGTTGACTCAAGTTGGGCCAAGTGTGCTCAAGTGATAGCAAGTCTCAGCAAGAGACATTGTGTTTTGCTGATGGATGGATGACAAGGGCCAACAATGGCTGTGAGGGTAGCACAACCCTGCCAATGGCAGGCTTGGCATGGTAGCAGAAGGGGTATGGTGACAGGATGGGGCAAGACAAGCTAGGGTGATCAACAATGGATCAGAAATTGTAACTTAGGGTGCCTAGCAGGACTAGAAATCACATTGTTGTGCATAGGGAATACCTAGATAATAATTTGAATAATAGAAATCCTAGAAATCATGTCATGCCTAGACTACCTCAACAAAGATTTAAATAATAGAACAACTAGGATTCCAAGTTCTCCTTAGAGAACAAGCTTTTTAAGCTGATTTTTCCCGCTAGGATTTTTGGGTGCTCACTGTGTGAAAATTCCACATAATCATTGCAGCTGTTGCTGTTGTGTGTGTTGTGCGAGTTTTGGTGGGACCATCATGTGAAGATTCTGCACAATCATTGTGGCCATTGCCATAGTGTGTTGTGTGGTGAGTTTGGTGGCCTTCATGTGAAAATTCTGCATAATCATTGTGGCTGTTGCCATAGTGTGTTGCACGACTTTGGTGGCCTTTGTGTGAATTCCACATAATTGTTGTGGCTGTTGCTGTTGTGTTGTTGCATGCTGCGACTTTGACTTTGGGTGACATCATACTGTACTGTATGAAAATTCCGCACAATCATTGCAGCCATTGCTGACATGACTCTTTGCTTCTGCATCTTCCAAGGAGATGTTATGCCCTCTGCATGGGCCTCAAAACAGAAATTGGTTGCAACACCAACAGCAAGACGGGGATGATAGATTGGGACATGGGATATGGGTCCCATGTTAAGGCTTCAACAGGCCTTGATAGTATGACTTGTACTAAGAGTGAACTGGTGGTGAGTACTTTGAAGGAGTAGAAGTCTCTAGTGTTGCTAGAGATGACTCTGAGTGGCTTATGTAAGAGATGAGGGAAAGGGGAGGCACAAAAGGAGCTTTCAAGAACATTGATATTGAGAATCAAGTCAAGCTTAGGGCTTGACTGTCGAAATACTGGGCGCTTATATACAGGCAGGGCTGCGCATGGGCCATGGTCACTAAGGTAGGTACTTCTGGTCAAGAGGGGTCTGTCTGTATCGTATGAAGGTCCACGGATAAGTGCTGCGGTCTGTATGAGTCGAACAATAGAGAATGAGTGAGAGCGAATGAGGGATCAGGGAATTGCCTAATCTATCCTTAACCAGGGAACAATGGCAGTGGGTCATTCCAAGAAGAGAAGCATCGTCATAATGCGATGACGACCACGAGGTTTGAGGCTGATCTGAGGAGATCTGATCTCCGCATGCCCATTCTGGTCTAATGGGCGTCTAGTGTAAGCAACTACCCTTTAAGGTAGTCAGTATTGATGGTAACCCAATTAAGGGCCATGTCGCTATCCGCATCATCTGCAGAGCTCTGTGTGGCTGAGGGATTGTCTGCGGACTCTCCTGAAGAGGTCGACTGGTGGCCCTGACTTTGGGGCGAGGTACCAGCTATGGGCGATGAAGCTGAAGGGGTGATTGACTGGTAGCGCCTTCTCTACTGGTACGTTGGCGTATGGGCGCTGAAGAGGGACTTGTAGGTGACAGGGAGTGCTTGCGGGACACAGGACTACTTGGCTGAGTGAGGTACTCTTCCCAGGGTTCGATAGGGGACTCTTCTGGGGACAAGGTATGTGTCTGTCCTCCAGGGACGTCAGGTTCATAGTGAGTGACTGGTTGTGGCTCTAAGGGCAGTGCGTCCTCCATGGGACTGTCTGGATCTTCCAGTGGATTCTCTACTGGGGGTGGCTCTTGGTAGGTCTCCATTGAGGAGTACTCTCGATGATGGATGTTCTAGGGGACAGGGATGAGGGGCTTGACTGGTGGTTGATCAAGGGATGACGATGGTTTGGATGGTTCACTGGGCAGTAGCAGTGGCAGGTCTGGTAGGGGTGATGGGTTCAATGGTAATGGTTGCTTGGCCATAGATAGGGTGATGAGGAGGGGGTCCAACAAGGATGAGAAAAATTGGGGTGGATCATAACATCCCAGGTGCACGATTGGCTTTTTTGCTGGTGGTGCTTCCTTCTGACTTGACATTGCACTGCTAGGGTTTTTCTTGTGGGTGACAATGCCTGTTGTGATGTACATGCCCTCAACAGGTCTTTTCTAATTGAGGATTTTCTCCCCAGTCAGCCCCATTCCTGGGTCCCTCCCAAGTGGACAGGACGACTTTGTACATTTGCTCTTGTGATGTGTTACGGTCCTGACCCCTATTTTCATTTTCCACCCATTTATTGTGCACTCTTGGTCACTCGTTCCCCACTTGTTCCCTTACGTGCCGCTCGGACCGCCACCAAACCACCTGACAAGTCACCTGATGGATCACCTGACCATTCCGCAGTCAGATATCACATGCCATCATTCCACAGTCCGCAGCACTCCACAGCATCACCATTTAACCCTTTATGGATTGCCAGCTCATGATGCACTATTCTTAGACCGCCAGCTCATGATGGAGCTATACTTAGAATTGCCAGCTCATGATGAACCTTAATATATGTGACTCTATTATTCTGTGACTGCTGTGACCCGTTACTTCTCACTTGTATATAAGCACCCATACTTTTAGCAGTTAGGCCCTAAGCCTAACTTGGTTTTCAATCCAAGACTTGTAGCTTCCACCCAGGACTCTCAGAGTCAAGCAGCCTGAACCCTCAGTCGCTTCAAACCCCTTTGAAGCTCTCCCCTCTCTACTTCTATCAGAACACTCAGGAGTCGCCCTTATCATTGGGGACTTACTTGTTATACTGTGTAGCCAACCGGTACCACACTACTCACATGATCATTGCCTTAGGAGGACAACCCACTAAGCAATTCCAGTCATCACCAAACCAACCCATGCATGTCGCATCTTTAAGGCCCTTGGACCTTAACACAAGTTAGGCTTTCCTACGAACTCTTGAAACACAGAGTTGTTACCATTGTGGCGACCACCCAGTCATATACACTTGACAACAAGTTTACATGAATCTTCAGGAGACAACAGGACGATCTCCTAGAACACGTTAAAGTTAACGTATACTTCGACGATCAAGGACTAGGACATCCCAAAACCAGATACTACCTTGATACTCAAAAGAAACAACACGCGCCTATTGAATTCATCAAGGCCAACAGCACCTACCACTGGGTCAAACTCCTCTGGAGACAAGACAAGTGGCAAACCAATCAAAGAGGCATATACAACGGCTCAGACGTCGGCTGGTGGATCATATCAGACCCTCAGCACCCCAACCACATCTTTTACGAACAAGAGGCCAGCACCCCTCTCACTATTGCAGCAGTTACCACAGCACTTCAGCAGCTTCCTACCCGCCCCAACACCCCAGATTATCCAACCACAATGGAAGGACAACAGGAAGAAATTAACGTCGCTACTGGCCAAGCCCAGCAAGAAGTGCAGAGAATCAACATTATCACTAATACCTCTAATGGCGCTCTCAAAGGAAATCCTCCACCTATATTTGATGGAGACAGAAACAAAACTACCAAGTTCCTACTCAATTGGGACCTATGGAACGCAGTAAATCAAGTCAACGACACCATGAAGAAACCCTTCTCCAGAATTGTCACTATGCTCAGCTACATGGATGGCACCCACGTAGATGCCTGGAAAGGAGAACAACTCCTGAAACTCCAAGAAGCAGCAGACAACGGAGTCCAAGAAACAGATGAAGACCTCTGGACTGACTACATGGAAAGGTTCAAAAACGCCTTCGTTAACCAGAATTGTCGATCCGAAGCTTACCAGGAGTTATGCAAACTCAAGCAAGGAGATAGTCTTGACGACTTCTTCACCAAGTTCAAGCAACTTGCTCATGAAGCGGATGTTCCCCTAGATGACAAGGGAACCATAGAAACCCTCAAGCACACTATAACTCAAGGACTCACTAGCGCCATCATTAATTCCCCCAACTATGACCCTACCGCTAAAACCCCTTGGACCTTCAAGGAATGGGAAGAACAGGCCCACAAATCCCATCTCAAATGGAAGGTGGCAGCCGAGTTCACCCAAAGATATCAGGGACTCTTCCAAGCATTCAAACTTGCCCCTAGGCAGGTCAATAACCTGGGAAGAGGCGGTTACGGAAGGAACAACAACTGGAAGAACAAATACAACTGACACACCACCTCTCAAGGAGGATATCATATGGACATTGATGCTACAGACATCAACGCCACTGCTGGTAGAGGACAACAGCACTCCAAAGCCAAGAAAGTGGAACTTATGAGAAGCAACTTGTGCTTCTACTGCGAAATCAAGGGACATCGAGCCAAGGATTGTCGCAAGAAACAAGCTGATTGTGGTAATTTCAGCGGTCA
>Ga0307510_10009924_pt1 | contig 11318 bp, 8 predicted proteins | sample 12_EM_MG_FD_207224 | JGI IMG/M metagenome (GOLD analysis project Ga0307510, IMG submission 207224) | Populus trichocarpa ectomycorrhiza microbial communities from riparian zone in the Pacific Northwest, United States - 12_EM | ecosystem: Host-associated > Plants > Roots > Unclassified | place... | reverse complement strand
TTTTTTATATATATATTATATTTTTTTTTTTTATATATATATATATATATATATATATATATATATATATATATATATATATATCATTCAATATTTGATTGATTTTGAATTGGTTTTTAAAATATGTTTTGGTTTGCTTTTTATGAGGTTATCGTAATCTCAAACAAATATTCTGACATTTGATTGATACTCAATTTTGTGAAATCTATTTTTGTTATTATATCATTAAGTAAAAAACAGTTAAAAAATAGAGTTATTAAATCCAACAAAATTCATGATTTAAGTCGCGAGTTTGATGATTAAGTCGTGAAGCCTATGTAGATTTAATATGTTGTCGTCTTAATATCAAAAAAAAATATCATCTTAATTTTTTTAAGCCAAACCATTTTTTTTACCAATCATATAAGTTGTGTTTGGACTTATCAAGTCGATTGTATCATGTCGAGACAACTCGCACGCGAGTTAATTTTAAACTTGAGTGAAAGTCTCGATATAAACAAAGAAAAATACTATTTTAAGTAAATAAAAAATACACCTTTAATTACAATGTTCCACATGTTGCATATAATATCTTCAACAAACAACCAAGCTTATCCAAATTCGAATTCTAACACCAACATATGATTGTTTTGTCTTCCATTAATTTAAATTAAATGATCAAACCATGATATAAACACATGATTCCTAAGCCGCTATTCCTACCAAGTCTTAATTCTATTGCTACTCGTAAAGGTAAAATTGATAATTCTATGATACTTTTGAATATGTGATTAGAGGGTGTAAATGGAAGTATTGGGGAGCAATTTGAAGTATCCCCAAATTCCAAAAGCCCAGCTTTGGACAATCCCCCAAAATAATCCTCTTGCTTGTATCATGTAAGCTCATGAGAAAAAGATTTAGGTAATTTTTATCGAATATCTATCAAATCTAGCAATTCAATCCCATTGTGTTTAATATTTACCAATATTAAAAAAATCAAGAAATAAATAAATAATTTTTCCAAAACGAAGATAAATTCTCAATTTTTTGATGGAATGAAAAAAATATTATTTATAAAAAAATAAAACACAAAAAATCTTAAGAAATAAAAAAATAAACAACATTCAATTAGAGAATTTTTAATAATTAAAAGAACTAATTTCTTAAAAAAATTAAAATTTTGAATATTTTTAAGAGATAAAAATTGAAATTATTATATGAAAAACTTTCAAAAATATCTCAACTATCTTAGAATTTACTTTTTTAAAGAAAAATATAAATTTTATTCCTTAAACAGTTTTTCATATTTTTCTTTTTACTCTTTTTTATATACTTTTTTATTTCTTAAAAATTCTCGAAAAATTTAATCAGTAGACATCTTACATTTAATGAAAGTTACTTATACTAAATTGAATTGACTAAATCTTGCAAGCATAGGATAAAATCTAAGAGTTATTTGTGTGTAGGTGGGGGTGGGGGAATATTCTCCTTGCTTTCTATATCAAATTATTATTTTTTAGATATTTTTGTTTTTTTACAAGTAAAAGTATCTTTTAAATGTCACATTATATATATATATATATATATATAATTTATAGTGGCTTATTATCGGTTTGGTTGATCAATATATTTTCCCCCTATAAATTTCATTGTTCATAAACTTTAACTAGTATATTGGTATGTCATGAACCTTTTCTTGTTTATTTACTGGAAAATAATTTTTTTAAGTGGTTTTTATGAAAAGTAAATTCCTAAAAAGTTAATTATTTTTTTATGTTTGATAATGTCATGGAAAATAAGTTAGAAAAAACTTTTTATTGTTTGACTATGCCATGAAAAATAAGCTGGAAAATTACTCATTAATGTTTTAATTTATTTTTCAAGTTTATTTAACATGTATAAAACATTAAATATAATTATTTGACCAGTTATAAGAAAAGAATGAGACATAAAAAGTATAATTGTAGAAAAGACAATTTATTATATCATTTATGTTAAAGTTCAATATCAACTAGGATTTAAGTTCATAGGAATTTAAATTTTGTAAAAGTTCTAAAATTGTTAGAATTCTGCAATACTAGATCAATATTTATTAGAGTTTTATTATTGTTAGGAGTTAGCTAGTTGATTAGTTTTTATTTTAGTTAGAAAAAGATAAAAGTCATAGTCTACGTAAGACTTGTAAAGCTATATATAGTCACCTTAAACATTCAGAATTACATAGAAAAAAGTATAAGAAAATAATAAAAAGAAAGTAAGTTGTTGTGTTTTTTTAAAAGCAAAACTAACGTGAGTTTTGTTCAACAATTGGTATTAAAACCTATAAGTTAAAAAGGGGGACCAAGAGGTTGGAAAGAAGGAAAGGCGCACGGGAAGCAACATTATCTTTGGTATATCTCCTAAAACAGTGACAACAACAATAAGATTTATTTTCCAGAAGGTTGGAGAACAAACCCGAGGCAACAATAGCCTCATGTAGCAATGAAACAATCTAGTAGTGACACTTGTTGTCCAACTGCTTATCCAGTACACATGGCAGGAGTAGAACTCTCATGACAATCCAACAACAGATAACATTCATTACAGTAGCTTGTAGCATATGATCCAACAATAACAAGCAACATAGCAAGAAAATTAAGATAGTAGACTTCATCAGTTGAAAAACATGACATTAGTTGTAAGAACATAGATGTGTGACAACAATAAAGAATCTTGTAGCAGCAAAACCACAACAAATACAATGATATAGAAATCAACAGTATTTTCCTTGTAATAACATACAACAGAAGTAAGTTATTTTGATTAATTTCGGTAACAAAAATAGATAGAAAGGTCAACATCATGTGCGATAGAAACAAGTTAATAGTAGCACTTAGGAGTAGTTTATTTTATAGCAGTAAACATGAGAGATCTTCGAATTGTTAAAGGGATCAAAAAGCTTAACAATTAAAATTACAGTATATGGTTTACATGCATGATGCCTTATATGTAAGGTTAAGATATGTGAGAAGTAGTCAATGGTAGTAAAGACACACAACTAGCTAAAGATATGAAATGAGGTCTATGCAGGTGGAAGATTAAAGTCGGTAAGGAAATGTTTGCCTTGAAAACCACAATTAAAAAGGATATGTTGGAGCACATTCAGGATACTACAATGCTAAAAGAAGCATGAGACACCATTGCTTGTCTCTTCTAAAAAAAAAATGATGTCAAATTTCAACTTCTCAAGAACAAGTTGTTGTCAATGACACAACAAGACATGATGATTCCTTAGTACTTTAAAAAGGTGAAATCAACACATTGAGAGATTTTAAAATTAGAACCTAAAGTAGCTATTGGTGAAACAAAGATGAAAAGAATAGTCATCTATGGTTTAAAATCTGAATATCAAAGTTTTGTTGTTGCAGTACAAGGATAACCTACTCAACAATCATTAGTTAAGTTTGAAAATTTGCTTGCATGTCAATAAAATATAGCTAAGCAAATGAAAGAGTCTCGTTAAAAGGTGAAGATAAAGCACTTTACATCAATAATAACAGGAGTAAGCAGTGGCATACTCACATAGATAGAAACCATAATTGATGCATTGATGGTGAATTCAGTAAGGATGGTGAAATGAAAAGGAATTATCAAAAGAAATAAAGCTTTCATAAAAAAGGAGCTTTAAAGAATTATGGTAATAACAAAAGATTTGAAGGCATATATCATAATTATGGACAAAATAGTCACATGAAGAAACATTTTTGGTTTAAGAAGCCAACAAAAAAACAGGTTGAAGATGAATGGGATGCTGAGACATTATTTGCTATAAAAGAGGAATAACCAGCATTTACAACAACAAATAAAGATCAAATCAATCATGAGAGTGATTGTGTTTTTTTACTTCGAGTGTTTTAATCACATAACATGTGATAAACAAAGGCTACAACATCTGACATAGTATTAAAAAAAATTGTGTAATGGTGACAACTGATAACTCAAGATTACCAATAACCTATATTAGTAAGACAACAATCACGCTTTATTGTAACTCTAATCAAGTATATCTTTGAGATGTTAATCATGTCTCAAGTAGAAAGAAAATTTTATGTTTGTAGCACAATTAATATCATCATACTATTATGTCTTATTTGGTCTCCATGATGTTAAAGTATACTAGGATTGTGATTTTAACCAAGATTATGACCATAATCTTGATCATGATGACGAGCCAGATTAATAACTAAAATTCTCTTGTAGTAATGCTTAGAAAGAGGAGGTCCCATTACAAGTTCAAGTTAAAAAATCTTTTATTCTATATAAAGAAAAAGATGTTGAAAAAGATTTAAAAAATATGATCTTATTGATTTTGATGATTTTGATAAGCCTGAAGTGTTTAGAGCATTTATTAGAAGGATGTCTGTATGTAATGAAGGTGTCTCACCATGTTATATATAAGAAAGTAATAATGAGTATCATCCTAATGAAAAAGATAATTCTGAATCTTCAATGTCTTTAGAGAACTATTTAAATAATATACAAGAGAAAAAGTTGGATACAAAGCTAGAACAATCATCTACAAAGATGGATGTTGTTATTTCAACTAAAAAAATTATTCAGGAGAGCTATTCTCCTAGGAGAAGAGTTTCAGTGGTTAGAGACTTTCCTTCATTTTATGGATCCAATGCTCCATCTCTTAATAATAAATAAGTTAATGTGCAACAAAAATGTTTGGGTCAACAAAAGTTTAAAGAAAAATTAATGGCTAATGATGTTAAGGGTAAAAGCTCCAAGAGAAAGAATTCAGATCTTTATGGTGTCACTCTTATTGAAGAGGTAGAACTGAAAAATTCAATTGATAAAATTGGAGGTAACTTACAAGAATTTAAAGACGGGTAAGCTCGAAAGTCAATCATAGTTGGAAAAGCTACGAATCCAGTTGAAGGTTTATAAAAACTAACATGGTTTAGAAAAATACAATTGATGTTGAGCTCAATGGTGAAACTACCTTTATCAATTTCAAAGAAATCCATGTTTGGTAATGATGGAATACATACGACATCAACATTGTTGAGGAAGGACATCATAAAGAGAAGGAAAAGATGAAAAAATAATGACAATTGATATTTAGAGGAAGTGTTAGAGTTCATTATCAACTAGGATTTAGGTTCATAAGAATTTATAGTTTGCAAGAGTTCTAAGATTGTTAAAATTCTACAAAACTAGATCAATATCTATTAGAGTTTTATTATTGTTAGGAGTTAGCCAATTAATTAGTTTTATTTTAATACGATAAGGATAAATCTTAATTAGATAAGGAAAGTCTTAGTCTATGTAGAACTTTCAAAGCTATATATAGCCACCTTAAACATTCAGAATTATATATAAGAAAACATAAGAAAGTCTTAGCCACCTACGACCCTGTTTGTTTTTGAGTTTCAAAAGCGCTTTTGAAAAAAATTAAATTTTTTTATTTTTTTCTTTACTTCAAATTAATATTTTTTTTGGTATTTTTAGATAATTTTGGTGCGCTGATTAAAAATGATTTTTTTAAAAAAAAAAACATTATTTTGATATATTTCTAAGTGAAAAGCAGTTTGAAAAACAACCACAACCACAAAAACCAACATAAGTTTTGTTCAACAATATATTTATATATTATTTATTTTATAAAATATAACTATACATATAATATAAATATAAATATAATATTATAGACATATAACCATTTCTTGGTGTTTGGAGAACATTAAAAAATAAACTTCTTTTCTATGGTACCCTAATTTTATAACACAATTTATATGATTTAAAATGTATGATTATTATATAATAACACATGTTTTGTATTCAAAAGTATTTTCTAACAGTAATATCTAAATTAAAGTATTTATATGCACTGATATATCAAATTAATATAATTTATATTGTATATTAATATATCCTAACATATTATTTCCTACATGAATATATTAGTAATTTATTATTTTCTAATAATATTATATTTTAAATTATATATATAAATGAATAATAAAATATTGCACTACTTTAGTTTTTAAATTTTTCATGGAAAGTGTTTTCCAATATCTTAAACAGTAAAATATTTTTCTCCATCTAAAGTTGATATATATATTTTTTTTATCTTAAAATGAATTTCATTAATAAGTTTTCCGCAATATAGTCAAAAATAAAAATAAAATCAGAAAACTTTCTTATTGTTTATGTGGATGATGAACATTTTTTTTAAGCAGACAAGGCAAATTGGTTTTAACTTTTAACTGATAATAGGGTTTTTAGTGAGAAAGTTTTTAAACGTAAAGAAGGGTAGCTGGTGATTGGTGAACACAACACAAACGGAAATTTAAGCTGTCGGCATGACCAAACTACCATAATATTGTTTGGTGGTGGCTCTCTCTTGTTGGTAAGCATTTACTAATTAAAAGGGTTTCACACGCAACAATAAAATACTAATAATGGGGAGGAGAACCCTAGTTCAGAGGCCCTTAACCTCCTCAGCTTAAGTCGGACGAGTTGACTCAGTCAGCCATTACAGTTTGTGAAGTCACTCTACGTGGATCTTGGAAATGGGAGTTGTGTAAGGCATCCACTAATTCCTTGGCTTCTATTAGTGTGTTCCGAGAGGTCAAGCTTAACGAAGACTTTCTGAATTTCTTAAAGGTCAAATTCATGTGGAGAATGATCGTTGGTTGAAGTTTGAATAACAAAAATCAAAATGGGAATGGAAATTCTACTCAAAATAGTCATGCTTTTATTTTTTCATTCAAAAGTTATCTCATCTTGAGATTAGTTAGTACCATAAATATATTTGTTTTTGTATTTTAAAAGTTTTTTTTTATAAAAATTTAATTTTTTTTAATTTTTTTCAAATTAATTTTTATGGTGAAATAATTTTTTAAAAAATAAAAATATTATTTTGATATATTTTTAAATAAAAAGTACTTTCAAAACAAGCTACTACCACAATTATATATTGTAACACTGTTTTTCTTTTCTATTATTGTTCTTACTTCCTCTCTTCTTTGCATGACCATATATTATTACTTCTAGCTAGCTAAAATATATCATTAAAGGTGGTTTGGTATAATTGTGACTGTAATTGCTGTAGCCATGGGTGTGATTGTAAAAGTGTTTGATAAAACATGCATGATGTTAAAATATTTTCTTGTCAATCACTATTAAAAGAAAACTTCTTTCATTTTATAACTTCTTACTTTTGATTATCCCTATGGTTTTCAGAAGCTGACCACGCATTGTTTTTCATTAATTTAACAAAAAAAATAAACTAGAGAAAGAGAGCCAAAAACCAATGATTTCTCAAGTGAGCTCTAAACGGACATCTCCTTGACGAACATTTCAGGTTTTATTATTAAAAATCATGCAATAGATTTCGTTGTTTCTTCATGTGAGTAATTGATTAGACCATAGTTTTCAGATCCGGCCTAGTGGCCGGCCCGGTTCAAGGTCCGGGTCCCGGGTCAAAAAAAATTTTAAATCAAAACGATGTCGTTTTAGTAAAAAAAAAAAAAACAAAAGTCAATGGATCGTAACCGGGTTTTTGACCGGGTCACGCCAAGTTTTTTATTCCCTTATTTTTTTTCAACCCGACCTGGCTCCAACCCCGAGTCAGCTGAGTCCCGGGTAGACCCGCCGGGGCAGACTTCAAAACTATGGATTAGACATTAGAAAAGAGAAAAAGCTTTGTTCATTTATTATTTTATACACTATATATACAAGCCAATCACACAAGTGACAAGAAGAAACGTGGAAGAATTAAACATGTACAGATCATGAAATAGACTTGAGGATGTAATGGCATAAAAAGTAACATCTTCTCGATCCGCATAAAACAACGGGATCCCAGTTGTTAGGGTGAATGAAAAGTTGTGATAAAGGAAGAGTTGTGTTATTCTAAAACAAGTAATGTTGATTTAACTCTTTCTTTTTGTAAAGGTATATGTTTGTTTATTTTAAATAAAAAATAATATTAATTTAATCTCACAAATTGCTTATAAAAAAAGATAACTATTGCATGAATTTTGTTATACAACCACTTACCATTGGTTTTTAACCCAAGATCTCTAGAAAGAAAACACACCCACTTACCATTGGGCTGCTACATCACTTATGATATGAATATGCATTGATGAATAGTTAAATATTATCAACATCTGTGATAGTAAATGGAAAAAGGATGAAACTGTCTAGAAAGAATCTGTTGATGCTCAGCTATGATTTTTGTTATACTTTTCTAATATGATATATATTTGTAAAGTTAATTCTGTTATTGTGATAAAAGATGGTTGAAACTAATGTTAACAACAATAATGCATTGGTTACCCTGAGAGTCCCTGCTATCCTAGTTACCTTGTTGGTTAACCGCGCTTCTCATGGAGAAAAGCTTGACAAATTAAGCGGTGTGAATTTCTAGCTTATTTATTAGAAAATGAACCTCAAACCTTTAAAGAAGCAATGTCAACCCCGGAAGCACCATTCTAGAAAGATGCTAGAAATATTGAGATAGAATCCATCATGCAAAATTATACATGGGAACTGATGGATCTTCCTCTTGGGAATAAACCATTGGGGTGAAAATAGATATTTAAAAGGAAAAAGGTTGATGGATCTATTGATAAATATAAAGTCAGACTCGTAGTAAAAGGTTACAAGCAAAAGAAAAGTATGGACTACTTTGATACATACTCACCAATTACAAGAATAATATCCATTTGTATGTTAATTGCTATAGTTGCCCTTAATAATCTTGAGATACATCAAATGGATGTTAAAACTGCTTTTCTAAATAAATACTTAGATGAAGAAATCTATATAGAACAACTTGAAGGATTTAAGGTTTCAGGACACGAAAGAAAGATGTGTAAACTTGTTAAATATTTGCATAGTTTGAAACAAGCACCAAAATTATAGCATGAGAAATTTGACTAAAATTTTTCCAAGCATATTTTTCATAAAAAAAACAAAAATTGCATCTTTTCATGTTTTAAAAAAATCAAAAATAGATATCGTAACCAGTTTATGGTTATCCATTAGGATTTGGCCAACATGTCAAAAATCTTTTTCCAATCTTTTTTTAGGATCCAGATATAGACTTTAATATTTGTGAGGTGTAAAATTACACGATAAAGTACACCCTCAAGTATTAAAGATACAAGGTGTAAAAATGTGATGCTAAAATTCAGACTTTAGAAAGGTTAGGATTTAACCCGATAAGGTAGAGACTCTCTCATGAAGAGAGATCTGCCTTGAGCCTTAGAAAAGACCAATGGATAGAAACCCGACTTAGAAAAAACAATCAAACAACAATGCAGCTTACCTTAGGTAGAGTGTACTGGGGGTGATGTGTCTTTCCCTTGCACAACCAGTCCCTTACCCAGACTTTCGCAGACCATAGGTTCCCAGTGACCATAATACTAGGTGGCGACTCCTAAAAATTAATCATAATTTTATGATTAAATCCAAAAACTCTTCCCAACACACAACACCTCACACAGGAGGCACAACAAGAGAGCCTCCGTCGTCGCCAGATGACGTCGCCCCCGCAGCAAAGGTTGTTGTTGGTAGAAGGTTAGGTCTTGAAGAGACTGGTTTTAAGGTGGTGAGACTGCTAAAGAGGATTCTCGCCATTCCATCAGACATGTTAATGATGTTTGATGAGAGCTATAAACTCTATTTGGCCTTAACTTGATAAATGACCTTTAATGTAAGGAGCTTTATTATTTCTCCTTTAGTTTGCTTTTGTGACTATTGTTCCTAACAGTTGTTTAATCAAGTGGATAGCCTAAAACAGGAGATCATTAAGGCAAAGACCACTCAAAACAGTCTAAAGACTGAGTTTCTCGCTGATAGGGAGGGAGCCTATAGTTCTTAGGCACTGTTGGAGGCTTTGAAGAACTCTCTTAGAGAGTTCCAAGAAAAATTTGAAAGGTCTACAACTATGTCCAAGATGGTTGAGGACAAGATTTTCCTTGCCATGTCCAACATGTATTTCTCTAATTAATAAAGGGGAATGTATATGGACATTAGTGTTTCCTTCCATTGAGTCCCGATGCTTGATTTTGCATATGTGTTTCTTGTTAGGGCCACTATTTCCTAACATAGAGAATATCTAGCTAAGGAGCCTAGGCTAGATATCTAAGCCTTCACTCCTCTTCTTCCCTCATTTAAACAACCTCGATCTTGTTGGGTTTATCTATGTAATATTTTTGCGTTATAAAATTTTATTTTTACTTTTCATTTCTACATTGACTTATGTAGTCTATATGGATTTAACACCCATAGCAAAAAGAGGTCCAAGGCCCTTAGAAAAAGTCTTAAGATTTTGTATAGGTCCAATGCTCATACTTAGAAAAATATTGAAGGAATTCCCTAGACAATCTGTCTGGGTCCTACACCCATAGTGAAAAATTCCATGCAGGGTCTAAAAGCCTTAGAAAATTGTTGAAAATTTTGTATTGGTCCAACACTCATACTTAGAAAAATATTTATCAAAATCTGGCAAGAATTGATTTTTGAATCTTGCCTAGCCTTAGTAGGATTTGCCCTCTATTTGGAATCAAGAAGAGATCTAGGTTGCAAGTATATCTGTATATTCCCAACAAATAATTGAGTTTCTCCTAGAATCACATGGAGATCGGTGCTATTGCACTGTAGAGATGGAGTAAAATCCTTTAGAATTGTTGAGGTCTTGTCAATCCCATCCTTAGAGAGTGTGTAATCGCACTTGAGAGATCATGCCAATCATTTCCAAGGTAAACTATGTAATCACACAAGGGAGACTGAATCTATCCTTTCCAAGATAAATTATGCAACTGCACTAAGAATAATGAGTCCATCCTATCGTTGGAAGCCTATAGGCTATTACTCTGGTGATATGTTTCGGGCAACGGAAAAACAATCAGATTCGGATTCTGATGTAAAATGTGCAACTGTCTAGTTTTATGACAACAATCATAATTCTCAATCTGATCATTAGATCAGGCTAAAATTTTATGTGGAGTCTCCTCACATATTATACCACCTTGGGTTAAAATTTCAGTTCAATCAGAGTTCGAAAAGGCATAGAAATATTGGTTAACAAAGGTTGTATGAATTTTGTTATTTATTTCCTTTTGACTTGTGGACTTCCTATTGGGCTAAGATTCTTTTCCTATAAGGATGTGGCAGCTGGTTTTGGGAATTTCCTAGTCTTACAATGATATTTAATGGGTAATAACATAGTTTCCATGTGTGACATAGACTCTATATTAATGTGGAATTTTTACGGTGTATGGAAACAATTATTCTATTTTTATGATAGTAGGAATGTATCATTAACTAAGTTTTCA
>Ga0307510_10009923_pt1 | contig 11321 bp, 5 predicted proteins | sample 12_EM_MG_FD_207224 | JGI IMG/M metagenome (GOLD analysis project Ga0307510, IMG submission 207224) | Populus trichocarpa ectomycorrhiza microbial communities from riparian zone in the Pacific Northwest, United States - 12_EM | ecosystem: Host-associated > Plants > Roots > Unclassified | place... | reverse complement strand
GGCGAGAGATCCGTCGCCCCATGGCAACCGGTGCGCACCTGGTAGAGGCTGGCCAGATCGGCGATGCGGCGCAGATGCGTGACGCCGCCCGCACCGACGATCGTGCAACGAATATAGTCGATGAGCTGATTCTGAATCAGATCCTTGGCATCCCAGATCGTGTTGAAGATCTCGCCCACCGCCAGCGGCGTCACGGTGTGTTGCCGAACCAGTCGGAAGGATTCCTGGTTTTCGGCGGCCGTGACGTCCTCGAGCCAGAACAGTTGATAGGGTTCGAGCAGCCGGCCAAGATTGGCCGCTTCCTGCGGAGTGTAGCGGTGATGGCCGTCGTGCAGCAGGTGGTGATCGAAGCCGTAGGTCTTGCGCAGCGTTTCGAACAGCTTCGGCACGTAGTTCAGCGCCTTGCGCGTATCCCATCCAGTGACGCTCGGCAGCGCCGAATCGGCGGGCTCGTAATAAAGCTTCCCGCGACCGACTCCATACGCGTCCTTGATGCCGGGCACACCGGTTTGCGCTCGGATCGCCTGGTAGCCAAGCTCGATGTAGTGGCCCACAGCATCGACGGTTTCTGTTATGTCGCCGCCGTTGGCATGGCCGTACACCATCACGCTGTCGCGACTGCGCCCGCCAAGCAACTGATACAACGGCATTCCGGCCATCTTGGCCTTGATGTCCCAGAGCGCGACGTCGACTGCGGCGATGGCGCGCATGGTCACCGGACCACGGCGCCAGTAAGCCCCTCGATATAGGAACTGCCAGATGTCTTCGATCCGGCGAGGATCCATGCCGATGAGCGACGGTGCGACATGGTCCTGCAAGTACGAGACGACCGACAGCTCGCGCCCGTTGAGCGTGGCGTCGCCGATCCCCGAGACGCCTTGATCGGTCTCGATCCTGAGGGTCACAAAATTCCGGCCGGGAGATGTGACGATGACTCGGGCAGCCGTAATCTTCATAGCTCAGTTGCTACCTGGCCAACGCCAATTGAATTGGTAAGGCCCGTTTTCACTTTCGCGCTTCATAGTAACCGGCGAGCACCTCGAACGCCTGCTTGCGCGCGCCGGTCTCCGAGATCAGACCCTTGCGATTCCAGCCTTGCTGAAAGTCGGGGTTCTGACGGCGCGGGGAGCGAAAGTCCTTGAGGATCCACGGTGACATGCCCCGCAACGTCGGCATTTTGCCGGCCATTTCGAGCGTCTTGCGGTAGAACTCCGCCTGATATTCCTCGGAGAATTTCTGCGGAGCCGCGCTCGGATCGTGGAATCCGGCTTTCGCATCGGCACCGAACTCCGAGAAGACGAGTGGCTTGTCGGAGGGCACCCGCCACACGATCGCGGGCAGATCGGCTAATCGATCGGGCGTATACCAGCCGTTGTAGGTGTTGATCGCCAGCACGTCGAGCGATCTGGCGAGCGGATCGGCCATCGTCATGATCGGACCCTTGTCGCCCTGCGAGCGCTCGACAAGCAATGCGGCACTGACCAGTCGCGTGTCATCGAGCGCACGCACGTCTCGCACGAGGGTTTCCAGGAACGCGTTGCGCGCCTCGGTGACGGGCGTCTCGTTGGCGACGCTCCAGATCGCAATCGACGCGCGGTTGCGATCGCGCTGTATGTTCTCGGCCAGCATGTTGCGCGCCGTCGCCAGCGTGTCGGGATTGGACCAGGCAACGCGCCAGTAGACGGGCACCTCGCTCCATACAATCAACCCGAGCTCATCGGCCATGCGCGTCATCACTTCGGAGTGCGGATAGTGCGCGAGCCGCACGAAGTTCCCGTGCAGACCCTCTTTGATCTCGGTCAATAGTGCGCGCGCCGCCGAGGGTGTGATCGCGCGCGTCGGGTTGGTGCCCAGCTCCTCTTCGTGCAGCGAGATGCCGCGCAGGAACACCGGTTTGCCGTTGAGCAGAATGTCGGACCCGCGGACTTCGATGACGCGCAAGCCAATGCGATCGCGCCAAGTGTCATCGCCCGCCGCAATCGACATGTCGTAAAGCCGCGGTTGTTCGGGAGACCATCGAACCAGCGTACGCGGCGCCGTAACGGTGGCGCGCCAGTTGCCTTGCGCATCGGTGGTGCCGGCAAGATCGATGCGCAGATCCGCGATGCGAAGCCGCAGCGCATGATTCGCCGCCTGCGGTCCATCGAGATGGGCCGTGGCCGCGATGCGCCCGTCTCGCGTCAACTCCAGCGAGGCGCTATCGACATACGTATCGGGTGTCGAAATCAGTCGGACGGAACGCGTGATGCCACCGTAGTTCTCCCAGTCCGTCACGGGTGGCGGGACGGTGGCATCGGTCGCCTGCGAATCGACACCGACGGTGATCTGATTATTGCCGGCACGCAGCAGTTTCGAGACTTCGAAGGCGAAGGGCGTGAATCCGCCTTCATGCCGGCCGACCGGCTGACCGTTGAGATAAACGACGGCCGAATAGTTCGCGGCGCCGAACCGCAAAAAGCTGCGCCCTTTGGGGTCGGCGGGCACCGCGAAATTCCGCTGATACCACATCAGCCCCTGGTAGTAGCGCAACTCGGGCGCCTGGGTGAGCCACGAGGAAGGCAACGTCGTGACGGGGGAATTGGCGAGGTCGAATTCATAGAGCACGCGATTGTCGGCGGCCATTTCCTTGCGCACGTCGATCTCGCGATAACGCTGCTGCCCGCGATCGGGTGGCTCCCCGTGAAATCCCGCCAGACCGGCGCGAAACGGATCGAGCGAATAGTGCCAGGGACCCGACAGATCGAGTCCCGCCCGCATATCCGCCGATACCAGGAGCGGACTGTTCTTCACCGTTGCGAGAGGAAGTGCCGGAGGTGTCGTCTGTTGCGCGGCCGCCGACGCGGTCCACGCGACGAGGGCTGCCATTGTGAGTCGAATCGTTGCTGCCGCGTGCACGGTCGTTACGCCCCTTCGCCCTGTTCCTAGAAGTCCATGCTCAGTCGCACTCCGCCGAAGCGGTGATAGTCCCGAGGAATGATCGCTTGTGTCGCTATCTTGTTACCGAAGTTGCCTGCGGTGTTGATGAGCGACGGGAAGTACTGCTTATCGAAGGCGTTGTTCACGAACGCGACGACCTGCCACTTGCCGGCAGCGTCGCGAACGCCGAGTCCGAAATTCGTGATGCCGTAACCGCCCTGATAGGTCTGCGGATCCTCGGCCACGTAGTACACGCTGCTCTGGTACTGGTAGTTCGCCTGCACAAAGCCGAGCAGGCTGCTGCTGATCGCGTGCGAATAATCGGCTGCGATCGAGTACTTCTGCTTCGGTGCCTGCACGGCCCGCGCACCCGTCAGATTCTGCCGCGTCGGCGAGCCGGTACACCCCTGGGCCGCGGTCTGCAGTGGGTAGCATTGCGCCACGTCAAACGATGTGTACTTGGCATCGAGGAACGTGACGGCCGCCGACAGGTTCAGGTCCTGACCGACTCGACCCGAGCTCTCCACTTCGACGCCCTTGGTGTTGAGTCCGCCGACGTTGGTCAGGCGGAAGTTGGTCGTGCCATCGGCCAGCGTCTCGATCGTCTGCGCCTGCAGGTCCTTGTACTGCGTATCGAAGTACGTCACGTTGAGGGTCAGGGCGCGATCGAAGAACTGCGTGCGTGTGCCGACTTCCTTGTCGCGCGAGGTTTCCGGCTTGATCGGACCAGCCGCCGCGCGGTTCGCGTTGAAGCCGGTGGTGAGATCGTAGGTCTGGCCCTTATACCCGGTCGCGTAAGTTGCGAAGACCATCACATCCGGCGTGATCTGGTACTGCGGACTGAATTTGTAGGTTGTCGCCGTGTCCTGCGCATCGCCGGCGAAGAACGCATTGCCGTTCTGGATGTCCTGAAACGTGTACGAGACCTTCTCGTTCTGGACGCGTCCGCCCGCAGTCAGCGTCAACTTGGAAATGACTTCCCAGTCGATCTGCGCGAAGGCGGCCAGCTGTTTCGACTCCGAGGTGGCAAACCAGTGGGCCAGCGAGAACACCGGACCGCGAATGAACGGCCGGTCGAATTTCACGTTGCCGTAATAGGTGCCGAGCGTGTAGCGGAACTTATCGGCGCTCGGAGAGAGCAAGCGCAATTCCTGCGTCAACAGGCGCGAATGGAATTGTCCGATCTGGTTGTTGTTGCCGATCGCCGCCGACGAGGACGTATCGTCCTGGTCCAGATAGTCGTTCAGGCGGAACTTGTCATAGGACGTGATCGATACCAGGTTCATCTTCCCCAGGCCGAACTCACCGCGCAGTGAGCCGCCGTAGCCCGAGTATCCCGTACGCGCGTCGTAGTTGTTGCTGATGTTCGTGTTGTCGTGATCGATCGTGACGCCCGGAAAGACAACCGACGTCGTCAGCCCCGCCGTGCCGCGGAACAACGCGGTAGGATCTATGGTGATGAACGGTCGGCCCACCGTGGTGCTGCCGCCCAGGTAGTTGGCCGACAGTGTCAGGGAAACGGCCTCTGCCGGTTCCCACCGCAGCTTGCCGCGCGTATTGAAGGCATCGCGCCCGTTCACTTCCTGACCGTTGAACAGGTTTTTGACGTTGCCGTCCCACTTCGAATAAGCGGCCGATACGATGTAGCCGAGCTCGGAGTTGATCGGACCAGAGAAGCTGAAGTTGCCGCCATACTCATCGTCGGTGCTTCCCATGGCGCTCAAGTGCGCGCGGAACGTGTCGGTGGGCTGGCGCGTGATGATGTTGATCAGACCCGCGGAGGCGGACTTGCCATACAGCGTGCTCTGCGGGCCGCGCAGAACCTCGATGCGCTCCACGTCCGGGAGATCGCTGAACGCACGCGCCTGAAAGGCGAGCGGCACTTCGTCCACCAGCACCGCGACGCTGGATTCGACGCCGATGCCGAAGGCGAAGGTGCCGACGCCGCGTAGCGAGACGTTGGAATTGACCGGATGCTCGGCCGGCCGGATGGTCAGCGACGGCGCGACTCTGCCGAGATCCGCAAACTGCGTGACACCCGATGCCTGCAGCGTTTTTTCATTGATGACCGAAACGGCGAGCGGCACCGACTGGATGTTCTCTTCGCGCTTGTTCGCGGTGACGACGATCTCCTCGAGTCCTTCGGAAGCCCCCTCCGGGGTGGCCGAAGCGGCAGCATCGGCCGCTTGCGCCGATCCCGAAGTGGTGCACAGCGCGAGCGACAGAACGAAAGCACCCCAGCCAGCAGAAATGGCGATTTTGCTCATCTTGATTCCCCCCCATGTATGAGACCGGCGGGTCTTTGCGCCCGCAAGTCTGACCAATCATGGCAAATGGCCTGACCACGATCAAGAGATGCCTGACAAATTAATCTGACCAGCGATAGGTCTACCGCGTCTAAATAGGTCTACCGGTCTAAATAGTGACTTCGATACCGCGTCGCCCTCGATCCTCGACCGCCCGGCCCGCGCGGCCGGTCACGGCGAGCGATCGCATCTCATGCGGAGGCAACAGCAGCGTGAGCGTGTGCTTGACCGCACTCCCGGATTTCTCGTGCTCGACTTCGACGACGATCTTTTCAGCGTCAGCCCGCCCCGCGACGCACCAGCGATCGAGCGCACCGGTGCCATCGCCCGCATCTTCGACCGCCGACCAGGCAAACGCTCCCTGCTCTGGCGGGAACAACCACACGCCCCGCTGAAGTGGACCCGGCCGCCAGCCGCCTTTGGCAAGGTCGACGAACATTGCCGATCCGGCGCGCGCGAGGAGCGGCGGCGGCCCCTCGAGCGGCGCATCGAGAATGACGGGCACACCACCCGGCAGCCGAGCTCCGCTCCACACATCGATCCAGTCCGCGCCGGCCGGCGGTCGCACTTCACGGGTTGTCGCCCCCGGCTCCATCACGCTGGCCACCAGCAAGTCGGCGCCGAGCAGATGCTCATCGCACTCCTGCCAGGCGCCGGGATCAGCGGGGAAGTCGAGCCACGTCGGACGCAGCATCGGTTCGTACGCGGCGTGGTACCGATGCAGAAGATCGTAGAAGAACGGGATGAGCTGCTGGCGCAATGCCATCAGTCTTCGGATGGTGGGCAGCGCTTGCGCGTACATCCACGGTTCGTTCACCGTGCCATCGTCATTCCAGCTATGGATGCTGAAGCGCGGCATCAGCACACCAGCCTGAACCCACCGCACCAACAATTCCGCAGAGGGTGCGGGACCCGCGAAGCCGCCCACATCGTGTCCGCTGTTGGAAACGCCGCAGAGCGCAAGACCGATCGCCATCCGCGCGTTGTAGCGCAACGTCTTCCACTCGGTGCGGTTGTCGCCAGTCCACGTCTGAGCGTAACGCTGCAGCCCAGCCATTCCCGAGCGGGTCACCACATAGGGGCGACGCTGCGGAAAGGTCTCGATTTGCGCGCGGCGCGAAGCACGAGCCATCAGTAGCGGCTGCACGGGACGCATCTCTGCCGCGGCCCGAGGCACGCCGAAGCCTGCGAATCGGGCGCGCTCGTCCCAGATCTCATATTCATTGTTGTCGTTCCACGTCGCGACGATCCCTTGGTCCAGGAGCGCGCTTTTCACTTGTCCGCGCCACCACTCAGCCGCTCGTGGTTCAGTGAAGTCGATGTAGCTGCCCACCTCGTCCCAGAACTGCGCCTCCACGGGAACGCCCTCGTCATCCGCGACGAAGAGGCCGGCGGATGCGACTTCACCGAAGCGCGGATGACTGCGCAGCAACGCGGGCTTGATGTTGGGCACGAGTTCGACACCCGCCGCCGCAAACGCTGCGACAAAGGCTCGCGGGTCGGGAAACTTCTCGCGATTCCAGTGGAACACGTAACGTTTGTCGCCGATCGACGTGTAGCCGGAGGACAGATGGAACGACGTGCAGCCGATGTCGTGCTCGGCGAGTTTGCCCAGGAATCCCGCCATCTGCGCTGCCGCATCGGGTGCATCCGTATAGCTCATCGTGGAGCCCGAATAGCCGAGCGTCCAACGCGGCATCAGCGCGGGGCGGCCCGTCAGCCACGTAAAGCGGCGCGTGACGGCGCGCGGGTCAGGTCCCGCAATCAGCCACAGATCAAGGTCGCCGGCGTCCGCCACCATGTGACGGTAGGCACCGTGGTAATTGTCGAGCTCGCGCCCGAAATCGAAATGAGCATCGGCCACGGTGTCGTAGAACGTTCCGTGGCAGCGTCCCTCCGCGTCCGCCACCAGCAGGTACGGAATCGATTTGTAGAGCGGATCGCTCCACTCGGCGTCGTAGCCCATCGCGTCGAGATTCGTGAGGCGAAAAGATCGGCCGGCGCGATCGCAATCGCCACTGCGATCTCCGAGGCCGTAGAAGCGCTCGCCCGCCCGTCGCTGGCAATAGTGATGTGCGCGGCCATCCCACCAGCCGAAATCGTAAGACTGCGTAGCGCGGTCGGCCGAGATCACTCTCCAACACGACTCGTCACGCTGCTCCCAGACACAACGCAAGCCATTGAGCGTGATGCGAACGCGCAGACGCGCGGTCTCCACGATGAGTTGTTCGTCAGCGCTTACGACGCGAACGTCCGGACAGCTGAAGCCAGACACATCCATGCGGTCGCGCCCCGGCTCGGTCACGTCGTCCATGCCCGGCGCAATCGCCCAACTGGGCGGGCTCGTGACGGTTCCGTCAGCGAGCAGCAGGAGCCGCGCGATGTCTTCTTCCAGGATGAAGAGGTGTGCGACTGCCCCAGTGTCGGACGTCAATGTCAGGCGGCCGCGAACCTGCTCGGTGAGCCTGAACAGCGGTGGATTCGATAAGGTGGCGCGTCTCAAGAGTGGTACTCCGCGGCAGTGAGCTTTCGGATGGAGACGATGAGCACAACAGCGCCGATCAAGTCGAATACGCAGAGCGCAGCGAACAGCGGCGCATAGCCGGTCGTGTCCGCCAATCGGCCTATCAGCAGCGAGAACAATAACCCACCGGTCCATCCTGCCTGACCGATGAAGCCGTTCGCCATTCCGACAATGTCGGGCGTGAACACATCGGCGGACAATGTATTGATGAGCACCGAAATCATCTGATGCGCGAAACCGCCGATGCAGAACAAGACAATGGCGGCATAGGGGCTTTGGACGAGACCAATGCAGCCCGGCGCGATCATCAGAACGGCACCCAGAGCGACGCCGGCAATACGCGAATGGATTCGTGGAATATGGAATCGACGGACGAGGAGCGGCGACAGATAGCCGCCCATGACGCCGCCCATGTCCGCGGCCAGAAACGGCAGCCACGCGAACAGCGCGATCTGCGTCAGTTCCATGCCGCGTTCGCGGGCCAGATACAGCGGGATCCAGAAGCTAAAGGTTTGCCACGCCGGCTCTGCCAGAAAGCGCGGCACCGCGAGCGCCCAGAACCGCGCGCTCGAGAGGACCTCGCGCGCAGTCGCGCGACGTGAAGGCGCGGGCGGTTGGTCCGCCGCGATTAACGCACGTTCTTCCAGCGTAATAGCCGGATGCAGACTGGGCGCGCGATAGAACGCGTACCACGCCACGGCCCATGCGAGACCCACGGCGCCCGTAACGATGAATGCGGCGCGCCAGTCCGCCCATAACGTGACGGCCACCACCAACGGTGGTGCGAGCAGCGCACCCAGCGAGGTACCTGCGTTGAACCACCCCACCGCCACCGAGCGCTCGCGTCCGGGAAACCATTCGGCGATGGCCTTGATACCCGCGGGAACGGCCGCCGATTCGGCGAGTCCGAGCAGTCCGCGAAAAGCAGCCAGCCAAGGCCAACCGGTCGCGAATGCATGCAGCATGTTGGTCACCGACCACGCGACGGCGAACAGCGCGAAGCCTGCACGGAGTCCGATGTGGTCGACGATGAACCCCGCGACCGGCTGCATGATGGTGTAGGCCGCTTGAAATGCACCGACGACGTAGCTGTACTGCTCGGTGCTCATCGAAAACGTCACTGTCAATTGCGGCGCGAGCACGCCCAGTGAGTTGCGGGCCAGATAGTTCGCGATCGTGCCCGCAGAGATGAGCACGACGATCCACCAGCGCAGGTGCGCGATCTGCTTCAATCTCCCTCCGGTGCCTGGTGCGTAGTCAAACGACTTCGACAAAATCTCGGATACGCCCTCGACTTGGGCTCGGACGCGCGTGTACGTGCTTTTAACACTATACAGAATGGGCAGAGCGAGCACGGCAGTCGCTTGGATTGGACGCCCATCTTTAGAAGCGATCACGCGAATTCAGTGAGCGGCCAATGGTTTGCAGGTCCCCGCGCGGATTGTCCCGCGCGTCGCGAGTGTTGGTCATGGTTCGTGCTCAACAATTACGGGGAGTCCGTAGAAACTCTTGAATTCCGTGGGTACGGATCTTCGCGCGCTCTGAGCGTCATCTCCGATACATCAGAAAGGACAGCAATGGCTTGCTGGTGCAGGAGCTGACCGCGGACGCCCAGCGCGGCGAGTCCGTTTTCCCACTGGGTCGTTGATGCGGCGCTGGATACTGCCGCAACAAGTGCACGAGCGTGACGTCGCCCATTAGGGCTCAGGCGCTCAAACTGTTGGCTACGCGCTTTTGCACATCCAGACCATGAACGCCTACACTAAAGGTTGATGTACCGGCTGGAACCCTCAAAGGGTAATTTTACTTACCTCTTTTGGTTAAAACTCGATGATGCCGCATTTCAAGCCGACGATCGCTGCGTGAGTCCGATCCTTCGCCCCCAGCCCGCAGGGGAGCAGCACCATCGTGATGGCGGTCTGGAAGCTCGATTAATCGGAGGGCGGCCTGGGTGAGGTATCCCTGGTCAATTTCGAAAGTTACAAGTCCGCTTTGGTCATGCCAAATCAATTACATTGAGGAAGATCCAGATGAGTCGCGCAGCTACGAAGACCCTATGCTCGGTACTGTTCACCCTATGTGTCGCCATCTGTCAGGCAGCGACGACCAGCGCGCCTTCCGCAGACTTGGCTGCCACGCCCCAAATGGGCTTCAACAATTGGAACTCCACGCACTGCCGGCCCGAATTCAACGAGGCGATGATTCGCGGTATCGCCGACAAGTTCGTGGAGCTTGGCTTGCGGGACGCTGGTTATCGCTACGTCAACATTGACGATTGCTGGGCCAACTGGCAGCGCGACAAGAACGGCAATCTGCTCGCCAATCCGCAGCGGTTCCCGCATGGCATGAAAGCGCTGGCCGATTACATCCATCAGCGCGGTCTGAAATTCGGTCTCTATTCGAGCGCCGGGTCATGGACCTGCGAACCGAAGTTGGAAAACCGCGGTTTTCCGGGCGGCCTCGGCCATGAGAAGCAGGATGCAGCCTCGTTCGCATCGTTCGGCGTGGACTACCTCAAGTACGATAATTGCAATAACGAGAAAGTGGATGCCAAGCTGCGCTATCGCGCGATGGGCGAGGCACTGCGTGCAACTGGCCGGCCGATCTTTTACAGCCTGTGCGAATGGGGTGAGAACCAAGCGTGGCTTTGGGCGGGCGATGCGGCCATTGGTGGCAACTCCTGGCGCACGACTGGAGACATCAAGGACACTTATGAATCAATGGTGAAGCTGTTCAAGCAGAACGTCGTGTTGGATAGGTATGCAGGCCCCGGCCACTGGAACGATCCGGACATGCTCGAAGTTGGTAATGGCGGCATGACGAACGCGGAGTATCGCAGTCATTTCAGCCTGTGGGCCATCATGGCCGCGCCCTTGTTGATCGGCACGGACTTGCGCAGCATCAAGGCAGATACCTTGGAGATCCTGCTCAACAAGGAAGTGATCGCCGTCGATCAAGACGTGCTCGGCGTACAAGGCAAGCAAATTCGCGATGGTGGTGGCGTGCACGTGATTTTGAAGCCCCTCCAAGGGGGCAGCCGCGCGGTGGCCGTCTTCAACGAAACCGATGCCGAGCAGGGCGTTGCAGTCAGCGCAGCGGAACTCGGCTTGGACAAAGCGGCAACCTACACCGTCAGAGATTTGTGGCAGCACAGCGAGACGACGGGCGACGGCTCGATCCAGGTCCACCTACCTGCACATGCGACCTTCCTGTATCGCATCACCGCCCGGTAAGAGAAGCCGATACCCGGCTCGAGGCCTATGGCGATGGTTACCAGGTTTTGCGAGTGAGACTGTAGGTTCCCTTCTCCGAGCGGCGTCGCGCTTTCGTGATCAGCTCACAGAGTTGGGTGTAGCGTCCTGTGTGGGCGCCAGCACGGCAGGCGCTTGAATGCCGGCAATGGGGATGGCCTGCCGAGGCCATGCGTCGGCCGAGGTAAAATCGAGGGATGGTGTGCCGTGAAGTAACCAGCCTAGCTGCGCAAGTGGTATGGAGGGTTACATGCTGCACTTCTTCAGCGGGAGTCAGTCCCGCTCCGGTAAGCATCGGTGCGCCGGATAGCAGGCCCCAGACGT
>Ga0307510_10009921_pt1 | contig 11325 bp, 13 predicted proteins | sample 12_EM_MG_FD_207224 | JGI IMG/M metagenome (GOLD analysis project Ga0307510, IMG submission 207224) | Populus trichocarpa ectomycorrhiza microbial communities from riparian zone in the Pacific Northwest, United States - 12_EM | ecosystem: Host-associated > Plants > Roots > Unclassified | place... | reverse complement strand
GAGAAAATATATTTATTTTTGGAGAATTGATTAGCTATATAGGTTTTTTTATGTTTTATATAAGTGATTAAGCTATAGTATTTTCAATAAGTGCAACTTACAAGAATTGATTAGCTATAATTGTTTTCTTATGTTTTATATGTGAGATTTATTTAGAGAGAATATATTTTTATTATAATTTGATTAAATAAAAAAATAATTTTAATAAACTATATCATTAACAATCAATTTTCATTCATGGTTTGTGATTTTTTTTATTGAAAAAAATATTTAACCGGGGAGTAAAATCCAAATTGGGACATAACCGACCCAAAAGCATACACTCCCCGATGTTGAAAACCGTTAAAACCTGCCCAAAGCCCAGGCCATTTACACCATGGAAGACAAGTTTACTTCGAAGAGAGAGAAAAGAAGAAACCGAAGCGTCCACTTAGAGAACCCAACATGCTCCTCCTTGAGACCTGTGAGGTGAATTAAGGGCGACTCCATTTGACATCAAATAAAGTAATTATCATCCAGCCCCCTCCTTTATGGCGCATGAAGCCCAGCTTATAAAATCAAGTGGAACATTTTATTACCATCATGCAGCTGCAAATCCAGCGGGCGACACCAAGACATTAAAAAGAGAGGAATAAAAGTAGCATAGGAAAGAAAGTAGCATAACATGTTTTCAGAGTACACATGTAACAAGAAGAGGATCACATCAGCATCGCCTCTGAACTAAATAAATATTGTCACACCTTGGTAAAGGACCAAGTCTAGTAATAGAACGCCAATCGTAATTAAGGAAAACAAAAATAATACTCCATAGTAACCGAGCAAAGGATACGATGAACATTTGGCTCGAAACAATAAACAAGCCTCCTTGTCACCCATCCCCTCCTCTCTACAAGCTGCTGCTTTCTTCATCCTGGTGAAACCAAAATCACCCACTCGGCCTTGTCATACCCAACCATTATCCGAATTCATCCCTGTGATCTATCTCAACTCAATCCAACAACCCTGCCTTCTTCTTGAGGTGCGCCTTGAATTCCATAATGTCGCCCTCCCAACGGGTAACAGCTTGATTCTCACATACCCATATCTCCTGCGCTACCTGGTTTATGAGCCTGAAATCATGGCTAACAAGAACCAGACCCCCATCCCACTCTTTCAATGCCTCCGCCAGGGAGTCGATGGTCTCAATATCCAAATGGTTGGTTGGCTCATCCAGAAGGAGCATTTGGGGTTGCCTAAATGCCAGCCAAGCAAAAATCACCCTGCTCCTCTGCCCATCTGACAAATTACTCATGGGCATCACCTGGGCCTTGCCTGTCAACCCAAACTTCCCAATCGCTGCCCTCATTTTTTCTTCCTCATTCCCTGGATACTCTCTAATCATAAAAAGGAGAGCAGACAATTCTAAGTCTAGTTTCTCAGTCAAGTGTTGATGAAATTGCGCAATCCTCAAGTGATTGTGCCGGCGAACCATGCCATCTAAAGGAACCAAGTCACCCGTCATAAGCTTCAGCAAGGTACTCTTTCCAGCTCCGTTGGGGCCAACCAGCGCAACCCTAGAGTCCAGATCCACACCAAAGTCAAGATTCTTATAAATGAGGTTATCAGGTGTGTAGCCAAAGGTTACTTCAACAAACTGAAGCACGGGTGGTGGGAGCTTCCCCACATCAACAAAGCGAAAGACCAGAACCTGGTCTCTCGCAACCCTTTCTGTAAGTCCACCGCGTTCCATCTTAGCAAGGGTTTTCTCCTTGCTCTGCGCCTGACGAGCTAACTTTGCTGACCCATGCCCAAATCGGGCAATATACTCCTTCATGGAAGAAATCTGATCCTGCTCCCATTTGTACTGTTTCATCTGGTTTTCTTCCAGTTCAGAACGAGTCTGAACATACTGATCATAGTTACCAGTGTAGATTTTCAATTTCTTGCTTTGCATGTGGATAATGTTTGTGCAGACACCATTCAAGAAATCCTGAGAGTGAGAAACCACAACTAGAATGCGTTCAAAGTTCTTTAAAGTTTCCTCCAACCAGACACAGGCTTCGAGGTCTGTCACAACATAAAAGAATTGATCATTAACAAAAAAACTTTTGCTGATTTCACCCTCCCAGGCCGTTCTTCTCCCAATACATGAGAACTGAACTTTAAAGAGTCAAACACACTTATGTGCCAACAAACAAGGAAAAAAGCATGAAAAGAAAATAACAACATAAAATTGTTAGATGGTCATAACTTTCAACATTTCACCCAACACAATAAGAACTCAGTTCGGTATACTGTCTGCCACACAAGCTGAAAAACAAAGTCCCCATGCTAACAATCATCAACAGGAGAATTCCAAAAAGTTTTGCATTATCTGAAAATAAATGAATTTCCTTGCTTTTAGTCATGGAAAATAAATCACGTGAGTTTGGCGTCCTCCATGTTTTCACTGAAACAAATGTCACAGGCTTGGAACTAATTGTCTGTTTTGAAAAATTCAAGTGAAGAGTTGAATTCAAATCTTCTATAGAAATGAGTTAAAAGTGCAGATGCTGATAGAAGTAAATAGTTGTCCAATAGCTTGGTGTTCAAATTTCTTTTTTCCCCTTTACTGATGACCACAAATGGGATTAAAAATACTTGCAAAACAGAACCCTTTTTTATGAATATATTTCTGCTGCATGGTGTGTGACCATCCAACAGTAATCCACATGAAATCAGACCCTTCAGGGTTGAATTTCAATTGGGTGGGAATCACGTGTAGAGCTGAATTTCTTAGAAAATCCACACTTCCAAACATAAAAAATTGATTTCATATAGAATTGTAAGTTAGAATGTACAGAGAAGAGTTGGAAACTGGTAAAAAGAAAGACAAACAGTCTATGATTGAGAATATGTCAGTCATTATACGCCTTAAGTTCTTCGATAGATCCCAACTCAGCTAATAAATCCAATAGAATTGAATTGAAATCATTACCGTAACCAAAATTCTAAACAGGCTGTAACAGGTCGTGATTTCAAGTTATATGTGGACCTGTCACTGATTTTTTTGTAGATTTTTGAATGAGGAAAATCAAAGGGCTTATAAGGATGTGCATGCAAAATTCACACTTCTTTGGAGAGTTCAGACAGAAAACTTAAGAATCTTCCCAGAACAACTTGCATTATGGAGCTTTTTTTCTTTTTAATATTTGATAGTTTTTTGACTTCTCATGATATAGTGTCATGGATAAAGGATTCACATCTCATGCTCAATAGGACAGGACATGGCATTGTTTTCTTATCTTGAGTTTTGCTTTCTTTTCCATCAAGTAGGGTGTTGTGGTCTCCTAAATGTACTTGCAAACATTCAAGGCAAGAACAGATTTTTAATCCAAAAAATCCTAGTCCAGTTTAATACGCAGAAGAAAAATATTGGCGTGTACTTACAAACGCACAAATCCCTAGAGAGTTTTTCTTTTCTCCAAAAAAGGAAAAGTAGCCAAAATACCACACCAGAGAGTTGGAAAATGTAATGAGCAAACATCTGTGCTAGGGGAGCTTACCAAGATGATTGGTTGGCTCATCAAGTAAGAGGACAGTTGGGTTCATGAACAAAGCCCGAGCTAATGCAATCCTCATTCTCCAGCCACCAGAAAAATCTCGAGTTTTCTTTGTTTGCATTTGCTTGTTAAATCCAAGACCAAACAAAATTTCAGCAGCACGTTTCTCTGCAGTTGCCACATCCATGGCCTCCAGACGCTCATAAACACGATCAAGAGCTTCTCCACCTCCATCATCCTATATCCAAGCCAAGCCAAAATAAATGATCAATCACACATGGAAGTCACAATAACATACATCATTCACAAGTTCTGAAATACACCAAAATTATTTTTAGTCGCAAGGAAATACCTGTGCAGCCAAGGCCTCTGCTTCTTTCTCCAACTCCAACCTCTCCTCATCACAGCTTATCACAGCCTCAAGTGAAGACATGTCAGAAGCTTCGATCTCCCTGGTGAGGTGATATATGTCCATGTGCTCTGGAATTGGAAGCTCTCGACACCCTATTGCAGCTAGGAGTGTTGATTTCCCACATCCATTTAAACCAAGTAATCCATATCGTCTGAAGTACAAAATGATGTGTGGATGGGAAAAAAAATAGAGTGAATTTCTTTTTCAATATGAAGTTCTATGACACATGCGCCAATTAGGTAAGAATATCCAAACCTGCCATAGTTTAGCTCCAGCTCAGAATCAACAATGAGATCATGTCCATGAAAAGTAACTGACAATGATTCAATCTGCAATGAAGACCTAAGTTATTTGCAAATAACATTACCTTTTGAACCAAGATTTAAACTCTATACAAATAAGCAATAAAAAAAACCCTTATCACTTGATATTACCTCCTCCAAGGAATCCCAGAAGGGTGAACAATAGCTTATATTCATTCAGAAAAGAAAGTTTTTAGTCTAAACATTGCATGTTCACGGTTGCCAGAATGCACTGATGACAGACACAGCTGCTCGCATAGGCACTTGTCTAGGTACACCATGCTAGCAACAATAAGCTTGTGGTGAGACTAATTTATAATTCTGGTGTGATGTGTGCAAGACTAGTAATCATATAACATAATATATCCTTTGGAATATATCAATTGAAGAAACTGCACGTTAATATATCTATAATAATATCCCAGGGCATTTGATTTACTATCTGTATATGATCAGAATCATACTCAGAAATACAAAAAAAAAATTCAAAATACTTATCTTTAGATATTGAAAGCAAGATATGGCAATTGGAGACACTCTTACAGGTAACCAATTAATCCTTACAATAAGCTCTTGCAGCTTAGAATTAGAGAACCATCTAAAAGAACCTTGAGAAAAAAAATTGGTGCGATCAAATTAATTAAGGAGCCTAATAAAAAAATTAAGCAAAAACCTGCGTTATAATCAACATCTAACAAGACTTAGAAAAAAAAGGTCAATAAAACATAAAAATAAATCAACCAGCCAATCAATCTATATATATATAGATTATACTGTAGTATTTAAAAAAGAAAAATCAACAAACATACGCGGATATCTCTAGAAAGAGGATGCGAGCATAGGACGCCAGTACAAGTCCGATCGGAAATCTGAAGAGCTCCAACTCCATTCGACAACTTATCAACACCTCCATTCTGCGAATCGGCAGCCGCCGCTGCTTTTGAGGAGGTTGCAGCTGCTTTTCCACCTCTCTTGGCAGCGGCCGCCGCCTTCTTTTGAGCGGCCTTCTTCTTGCTGGCGTCGGAAACCATGGTTATATCAAGTAATTAGAGAGAGAGGGATCTAGGGTTTGGTTTCGAACGGATGATTCGGTGTGTGATAGAAAACCCGTATATGAGGGTTATGGGTGAGAGGGTTTGAGGAGAGTCGATGATCTAAATATTTATAGACGATTGGTAGACACGTGTACGGTTGTTTACAATTCTTTTTAAAGGCAGATTAGAAGAAGTTAGCGCTTGTTGTCATGTTCAGGTTTTCTTCAGTTCCGTGCCTAAATTCAACTCGTGACTGTTTGGTATGTGGAAGAGTTAAATTTGAATTTGTTTTAGCTTTTTTCGTCATAAAACAATTGTACGATCAATTTATATTAGGTTTTGTTATCGAAACGTTATGGTGATAGCTAAATCCTTCTCTAAAAATACTTATATTATTGGTGTGTGTGGTTCAGATTAGTTTTTTTAATATCAAAAAATATTTAAATATTATTAATATAGTTTTAATAAAAAAAATATTTAATTATGATATAATGGAGTATATTTTTTTAAAATATTAATACGGCAATATATTGAATAATATTTTTTAAAAATATTGAGATGTCGATATATTGGACCGACCCAAGTTAAAAAGCAAATCAAAATAAATTATGAAGACCAATTTCTAATTAATTCAATATTAAATGATGAAATTAAAAAATAAATTAAAAAAAACTATATGAATCAACTTAGGTTAACTTATCAAAAACTATGACTCGGGTCATGAGATCAGGATAACCTTATTAAAAACAAATAAAAAAAATACAAACCCAATTAAAAGTATATTCAATAAAAAAAAATGAATAGAGTCAACCCAAGTTAACTTGTCAAACTTGCAATCTAGGTTATGAAATCGAATAACTTCATAGAAAGCAAATAAAAAAAATGAAGCATAATTAATTTTTAATCAATCCAATGTTGAAAGATAAAATCGAAAAAGAAAATTAATTAGAAAAAATAGATTAAAAAGACAACTCAAGTCAACTCGTGTTAATTAGTTAAACCTGGAACTTGTATCATGAGATCAAGATAAATTAATATAAAGATGCCAAGAAGTAAAACATTTGATGCATACTAGATGAAACACTTTTAAAATACTTAAATGATGACATGTTTTTTTTTTTAAAAAAATATTAAGACGGTGACTTATTTGATCGATTCAAGTCAACCATGGTTAACCTCTAAAACCTGTAATTTGGGGCATGAGATGGGTAATAACCCCATAAAATCCTTATCGAAACAAATTATGAAGTATAGTTCTAATGAACCAAATATTAAAGGTCAAAAATGAAAAAAAAATTAATTTAAAAAAAGAGCGTAACAAAAGTGACTCTAATAAACCTATATTGGTGGTCGGCGCTATGTCGCAGGGCAGACCAAATTTTTCCGAACACAAAAAAGAAAAACATTAAGGTGATAGTAGAGTTTCTAAAGAAGTAAAATAAAATAGAGACTTCATCCATTGAGTCGGTTGAGTTTAATAAGCACGGTTAATTTAATAATATTAAAAAAAAAGAAATTCGAATTTAATAGTATGAAAAATGAAGTAAACCCGGGTAGATTTTCTAAACCTGTGTTAACCATCTAAATTCATGACCTGTGAAATCTTAGACCCGAGCTCAATTAAAAAGTCCAATTCCCAACTAAATTAATGTTGAATGATAAAATTAAAAAAAACAATCAATTAAAAAAAATTTCCAAAGAAAAAAATAACAAAAAAAAAAAAAAAGATCAAATATGATAGGAAAAAAGAATTAAGAAGGATGAAATCATAAAACAAAACCAATTTTAAAAATCATCTAAATTTAAAAAATAACAATAAAAAAAATATGGGCTAAATTTGAGATACGAAAACAATTGAGGAGTGATGAAATTGAAAATAATTTTCAAATTGAAATAACTTATTCAAATAAAAAAATTATAACTAACAAAATAAGGAATAAATCTAAAAGAAAAACAAATTGAAGAGTAAGCAATTATTTTCTGAATTATTTTCTGTGTGACATGAGCATAGACAGCCGGCTCGATGCATTTTATAAAGTAAGCAATTGTTACTAAAACAAACCGATGTCCATCACCTTTCTTTAGATTTATGGTGCCAATGACATCCATTCTCCATACCGCAAATGCCCAAGATGCAGTCATATTATGCAGAGATATCGGTGGTGTGTTAATCTTGTCAACAAAGACTTGGCATTTATGACACTTCACACGTAAATAATGCAATCTTTTTATAGGTGTCCAGAAGCATTCACTGCTCTGTATTTGTCCTAACATCATGTTCATAGCACAAACACCTTCATGAATTTCCTCCATTGCCTTTAGAGCTTTTTTTAATCCAAATATCTCAACGGAGTCCCATCAAATCCTCTTTTGTACAAGATTTCCCCTTCTAAGTAGCAGTGCATGGTCATTATTCGAAAATATTTTCGGTTTGTTTTATCAGCTCTTGCCGTGTAGTCTCGGCTTCTGATAAACTGTTGGATATTATGATACCAGGGCTTCATATCTTCTTCCATTTCATTCAAGCAACAACAATATGCAGGGGAAATCTTTATCTCAATATTAACAGGTTGGATCTTCACCTCACCCCCAATTTGAGTCATCAAAGCTAGTGTACCCAGTGCATCTGCAAACTGATTTTTGTTTCTACTCAAATGAGCAAATCTAGTCTCTTCAAATTGAGCTGCTAGCTTAATGAGGTGTTCTTGGTAAGGCTTTAGCTTCATCTTTTTTGTTTTGGCTTTTTGACTTTCCTCTCCAAAACAGCCTCTAGCCCATGAATACATGCTTTGTATTATGCTATGTTGATGGTACATTCAAACTTTAATTCGATTGCTATTGGATACTGTTTAGTAATGGGTGAAATGAGTGTTGCAACTATTCCATTATCAGAAACATTGGCAGCCCCCATCAAATAAAATCAACGATTGATTTTAGCCTTTCCTTTTCTGTTTGATAATAAACAACTATTATTCTTACTTCACGTGAATGTTTGTTTGTTTGTTTTTATGTAAACACTAAGCCATGCTTGTTGGTTATAATTACCAAATATTGATTGATTAATCGCGGCTCTGCATTGTTTTGTTATCTTTGTGGGCATTGATGAGTCAAATAAAATTACTCTTAATCCTTCAAAAACTGTTATTTTCCTTGAAACAGAGATGGTTGCATTTTGATTTATGTTGTCCTTTGGTTTCTTAAATCTAAAAGTTGCTGATCTGTTGCGTAACACCTTGGGCCAAAAACAAGCACTCCAATGATGATGCACCTATTTTGTTCGATGGAAGGAAACTCGTTTTGTTGGTCCATGTTCGATTCTAACTTGTTTACATGTACCAGATGTTATTCTCTTCTCCAAGCTGATGCTCTTATTGAGTGAGAGTTCATGCCCGTTGTTACAATTTCAAGTAGTGGATATCCACTTGAACTCATAATGTTGAATGGTGATGACCACCGTATCGCTAAAGGAGATGGAAACTTTCTTGCTTCAAACTAGAAATATAGCATAAGAAACCATGATCTTGAACTCTCTTGCAACTGTAGGTTCAGTTTATATTTCTCAAAGGGCATTAATAATTGGTGAAATGATCTATGTTTATTCTGACATGAGTTCACTTGAATGCTCTTGGAGTTTGTCACTCTCTAAAATAGCAACAAATTAAGTTCTTGTTTGTTTTCAAAATTGAAAGTACTAGAAAATAGGCACTCCACCAAATGAAAATGGACATGCCAAATAATTTCTTAAGAATGTTTTTTCCATTCATCTTTTTCTCTTTTAATCATGTTCGTCAATAATTAAACCCTAAATTCATAAACAAGAATGGAGACCTTCCTTGGAAAGGTTGTTGAAGGATGACCTTAAGTTTTCCCTTCATGTATACTACCTCTGAATCTCTGTTTTTACCAGTCTCGCTGAGGTTTTCCTTTGTTTTTCTCCCAAAACAAGTCTTCCGATGCTTCACAATGCTCCTCTCAGTTTCCCATATCCCTTGAGAAACTAATCTGATATATAATGTATCAGGATCCATGATAGTCCGTCCCAGGCTCTCAAAGATCTATATCTATCTATGGCCATTAAGAAGTCTGGCAACTTGCTTATCACTTTGTTCCCTCATTTTGATAACCTGGAGAAATAGAAACAATTGGGAAATACACTTTAGCTGATTCTTGTGTCCTGCTATTTTTCTAGTGACGCTGTTTGTTGCTCCTGTCCCTGCATGATGATTTCTCATTGTTGTATCTGATGATACAACAATGTATCATTCTGAGTTTCACTACACTATATTACCACAACAAAAGTCTGGACGTGAGGTTGGACAACCTGTCAAATTATCTGAAAAATCTTGAGTTTCAAGCTTCAAACCTGTCAAGTTTTTCTAGTTCTTAAGCGTGTGTTTGTTTGTGGATTTCTCTGTTTTTTAGTGTGTTTGGATTTCTTAAAAATGTTTGTTACCTTTTCATTAGGAGGCCAGAAATAGATTTTTCCATGGTTAACTGCTATTTGTGGGTATCTTTTAAATTTCTGCAAATTGGTGGGGTTGAAGAAATACACAAAGTGCAGAAGCAATACCTATATAGAGGAGGCATTGAATTGCACAAGTTAAAAACGTTGTTCGCCAATCTTGTTCCAAGCTAAGTTTGAGATTTAAGAGATGTTATGATTGTGCTTTTAGGAGCCGAAATAAGAATGCTGGTGGTGGGTGTAGCTTGTCTAGGCTATGCTTAGCTTCTTTGGTGTATGGATTGTTTGTTTCATCGACTCTATCTCAGTTGATATTAATGTTCCAAAACTGATTGTATTCTTTTGCTGTTAATCGAAATGTCAGGATAGATAGAGAAGGCCGATCTTGAAGAGATACGTCCTTAGTTTGTTTATATCATTGAAGAACATAACAGCAGAGATGTTGTGGACAGAAACAATGGGAGAATTGTGGCAACAGCATCAAGAGCTGAACATTCCATCAAGAACACCCTTGAGTGTGCTCGATCTTGCAATGCAAAAGCAGCAACAGTTGTGGGAGAGGTGCTGGCTATGAGAAACAAGGTGGGGGAGGGTCTAGAATAGGGACAAGGAAGAAAGATTCATGTCGATATGTACAAAGAGTTTGAGAAAAAAAGGCTTTAAGAACCTCACCAGGATTTGGGCTCTTGTTAATACCCTTAAAAACAATGGAGTTGAAATAATTCTTGATGAGGATAATTATAACACATCTCGACAGAATTTCCCATGAATCTTTTCCTGTGTTTTTGCTTTATATTGCGGGTAGAAGATATAGTTTACATGCATTTTACAAGGGAAAGAATAGGGATGGGTCTTGATTAGCACATGACATGATGCTTATTACTTCAATTCAAAAACTTTGATCTTTAGCCACGTATTCCGATTGCAAACATCAATGTTCTGGAAATGAGGCTCAACTTGAAAGAATGGAGGGATATTGTACAACAACAAATATTTCAAGGATTTTCTTCAATGTTTCCATTTCCATGACCCGACCGGTCCAAGCCTAGAACACTAGTTAGACGAGTCAATTTATAGGCCAGTGAGTTAACTGGAGTATTTTTTTTTTAAACAGTATTGTTTTGGATTAAAAAATAAAAATAACATTATTTTTTTAAAAAATAATTTGATCTTCAGTAGGTTTTGCTCGGGTCAACTATATAAATGATTTTGAAAATTAATCATTTTAATTTAGATCTCATATTAGCTAAATCAAGCCATCAAACCAGGCTAGGTTTGAAAAACTATGGTTTTCACCTCAAGTTTTCTTGTGTCTCTTGTCGGCTTCCAGCTGTGGAGCTGCAAGATACCTGCATTTCAACTGCAAAGTCATTCTATTGATTATCTAGATTTTTTTAAAAAGAAAGAAAGAAAGAAAGAAAAGAAATAGAATTTAGGCCCATATAACTTTATCCATGGAAAAAAAGGCAAACGAAGAAACTAGGGTCATTAAAAAGAAACTGGTGTCTTCTCTCTTTGATCGGTCGTATTTATTTGGTAGCACTAAAAAGTACGAGGATGGAATAATGTCAGAAGGGTCCAATTTTGGTGCTGC
>Ga0307510_10009919_pt1 | contig 11325 bp, 20 predicted proteins | sample 12_EM_MG_FD_207224 | JGI IMG/M metagenome (GOLD analysis project Ga0307510, IMG submission 207224) | Populus trichocarpa ectomycorrhiza microbial communities from riparian zone in the Pacific Northwest, United States - 12_EM | ecosystem: Host-associated > Plants > Roots > Unclassified | place... | reverse complement strand
GAGTAGCGACCGTTGCTAACTTCCCGCTCCCAGAAGGCACTTGCAATAAAGGAAGACGCAGCTGCGTCTGCCGTTAGTCATGATGTCACGAACACCCAAACCACCGTTCCCGGTGCCCAGAATGACGTTGTGAGCGCCCTCACCGTTGTTCCAGACAGTCACCGCAACGCGCCGAGAAGCCTCGGCGATGCGCACGGTCAGAACCGGGTAGTGAGTATCATTCGCAGTCCACCGTCTTCGAGTAATTATTTATCCCTGCCTAGACCCACGCAAGGTCAGCGATTCAGGCTAGAAATGAAACCAATATCTAACCTCCGTATCCAGTGCCCCTGGAGAATCGCCGCCTCCTTTACCGAGGAGTACGCATGGAACTGTTTCCGACATTCGTCGGGACGTCCGTGTCATCGTTTCCGAGGTCCAGCGCGATGTTGCGGATACCCGCACCATGGTATCCGACATCCATCGTACCATGGCGAAAGGTCAGGAAGGCAGTGGCGGGATGGATCTATCGGTGGGTGAAACTTGTACTCTATCTACCACCGAATGTCCACTCACCATTGCTTAGACGCAAACCAGGTCAGAGATCTGAACTATTAACGAATCCATTATCTTATATTATATTCGCTTCTAGCACACCTGGTGAATCTCCTCCTCCGGCGCCGAGGGTCTGTTTCGGGCGCGACGAGTTGATAGAGGAGATCATCCATCTGGCTGAAAACCTCACACCTGTCGCTCTTGTCGGTGTCGGCGGGATCGGGAAGACGTCAATCGCATTGACCGTCCTCCATCACGATCGCATCAAACAACGATTCGGTGACAACCGTCGGTTCATTCGCTGCGACCAGTTCACCTCATCACGCATTCACCTCCTGAGCCGGCTATCCAAGGTCATCGGTGCGGGTGTCGAGAATCCCGAGGATCTGGCAAGCCTACGCCCATTCCTATCCTCCAAGGAAATGCTGATAGTCCTCGACAATGCGGAGTCGATCCTTGATCCTCGAGGGACGGATGCCCAGGAGATATACGCGGTGGTGGAGGAGCTGAGCCAGCTTGACACCATCTGCCTTTGCATCACTTCACGCATTTCCACCATCCCTGCCGACTGCGAGACCCTCGACATACCAACATTGTCGATCGAGGCCGCACGCGACACCTTCTGTCGGATATACAAAAAGAGTGGACAGTCCAATCTCGTTGACAATATCCTGGGACAACTTGACTTTCACCCACTCTCCATCACACTCCTCGCGACAGTTGCGCACCATGTCGGAAAAATCCGCAAGAAATTATAATGGATTATAATTAGTTTTGAGGTGATGAGGAAGCCGCCGGATTGTCATCAAAATGATTTGTTGTCATTAAGCTTGACATCCGCATGACAATCTTGATTCCAATTGAGATTATAATACCTTCACGTGATCACCAATGAGATAATAATATCAGTTGTCAGATTGCAATCATGGCGGAGTGGTTTCGAATGCAGGGCAAAAATTATTATCGACAAGGCCCATTTCCATCTGACGTTCACAATATAAATGTTGCAATCTATTCAATAGTAACTAGTAAGAGGGTAAAAGTATCTACAGTGGTGTTCCTCTTAGTCGAAGCGAGGGCAGAGATGAAGGTAATGCCTGGTTCCGCCAGTCAAAGCCATTTCGTGCAAAATACCAAACATGCTTACAGAACAATCTGATCTACGTCCTGTTCTTCAAAGTGAAGGCAGCGCATCAACACGTTCACCACAGGGGCTAGAAAACAGCAGCAAGTTGTCCCGCACTCTCGTGATGGCTGCCGCGTTCCATTTGGCAGGACCTCAGGCTTCATGATCCTCATCTTGATGAATGCACGCTCAGGTGGTGGAGTAGGGATGCACCGAATGGGAATGCCGAGGGGAATCGAGATGAAGCCGAGAGCAAGCGAGATACCCCACTCGCGACCAGGAATACGAGTGACTTGGAAGGCCGCACCACCGACGAACACAATGAGAACCTGACCAGCGACCTCTGCAAGCGACGATTAGCATCGAAGCGCTTTAGAACATAAAAGGGAGTAACTTACCAACTAGCGTGATCGCGATGAGATACCTGTTCCTGAAAATGCCCTCGAAGATGTTGAGCCTGTTGTCAAGCCTCCTGCAGTTGACGGAGTTAAAGATCTGAGCGAAGACGAAGGTATTGAACATAAGGGTGGTGACGACCAGGTCCCCGTGTTCCGAGTGATCCATACCAAGGATACCGTGGCCAAGGAAGTGGAAGACGAGGAGGATGATAATCTGGTAGATCAATTGTCCAAGGATCATCTTGATCATGTCAACAGTGAAAAGCCTCGTGCCGCGGGTATCCGGTTTCCTGTCTAACAGAGATTTTGAGGCGGGATCGGTAGCGAGGGGGAGAGCGGCGAAGGTATCCATGATGGTGTTGATCCAGAGCAGTTGAACGGCGGTGAGAACGGACTCCTCGTTAGAGGAGACGGCGGATACAAAAGTGATGATGACGGCGGTGATGTTTGTTGAGATCTGGAACTGGAGGAACTTGCGAACGGCGTCGTTGACACAACGACCCCACATGATAGCCTTAACGATCGAAGCAAAGTTGTCGTCCATAAGGATGATGTCGGAGGCCTCTTTGGCGATCTCAGTACCGGCGATACCCACAGAAGACAGGGCCTTCCATGATGATGCCTCCAGCGGTATAGATACCACACTGAGTGGCAATCGAGCGAGCGGTGAGGACGTTGTCTCCGGTACACATCTTGACGGTGACACCCGCGTGATGGCAGGTAGCGACAGCCTCGCGGACACCATCACGAAGGGGATCTTCGATACCGGTGATGGCCACCGGGTCATGTCGTGGGAGAGGTCCTCATAGGAAACCTCATCGGGGGAATGGAACTTGGTACCAGCGGGGGGCCAGTGTTCGAAATCCCGGTAGCAGAGTGCGATAGTCCTCAACATCTGGTTTGCGTAGAAGATGATCGTCCGTGAAGTGTTGTCCCTGGTGACCTCATCGAGTGCCTTCGTTTCGATCTCAGAGTCGGCGTGTTGGCTGTCATCCGGGTCCCTGGAGACGACGACGTGGCGGGCACATTTCTTCGTAAGGATCTCCGATGCGCCCTTGAGGAACAAACGGTAACGGCCGGAAGGGAGACGAACGACGACACCCATGGCTTTCCGGTCGCTAGAGAAGGGGATCATTTGAATGATCTTGGCCGACTTGCGAGTTTCCTTCCAATTCTCCCAACCGAGGTCCTTGGCAAACTGAAGAAGGGCGGTCTCGGTCTTGGATCCTATGAAGGCGAGTTGTTTGGTCTCGGGGTCGATGTCTTCAGAAGCAGTCGAGTTGATCGTGATGGATTGGTTAAACAAGCGCTTCAGCTGAGGAGAGAGGATCGTGTTGATGTTGTCTTGTTCGATAGAAAAATCGTCGGCGTGTTTGCGATTCACTTGGAGCTCGTCGGCGTCGGTGGCATCCTGTTCCTGGGGTTGATCCTGCTCCTGATTGGGTGCGTTCGTGCCGGCCTTGTTCTCCTTGAGGTTGTGGACGAATTTGGCATGGATGCCGATGGAGCCGGCGACGACGCTCATGACGTTCTGGGTGAGCGTTCCGGTCTTGTCGGTGCAGACAACGGAGGCGTTTGCCATCGTCTCACAAGAACCGAGGATACGAACGAGGAGATTTTCCTCAGTCATTCGTTTCGTGGCGAAAGCGAGCGCAAGAGTCACCGCAAGCGGGAGGCCCTCTGGGACAGCGACGACAACCAGTGTTACCGAGATGATGGGTATGCGTGTAAAGGTGATGCCCTTCTCATTAGCAGTACTATGAAAACGGGTCAGAGTAGGAACTGGGGCGGTGGAAGGAAAAACACTGACCAAGCGGGGTCCCCAGTGCCCAACTGGACGAAGAAACGGATCATGAGGGCGGTGAACAAAATCAAACCGGCAGCACCACCAATCTTTGCGATGAGTTCGGCCAGGTCGTTCAGCTTCTCCTGCAATGGAGTGGAGTCGGGATCTCCCCGGAGAGCTGCGAAACGATCAGATGTCCGGAAATCAGGAGAGGATTTCAGAGAACATACCCATCATGATACGGCCGTTGAAACTCTTCTGACCGACAGCGATAACGACGTACTTTCCATAACCTTCAAGGACCTTGGAGCCAGAAATCAAGAAGCAATCCGTATGGGCATTGGGGGTGTCGAAAGCATGAACGTCGGCACCCTCGCGTCTTGCCTGTTCCCTGAGGGTAATGCACTCTTCGTAGCTGACCTTTTTGATGGGGTCGGACTCTCCTGTTGCGCCGGACTCGTCGCACCTGATGTTGTGGTCGGAGATGAAGATACCGTCGCAGGGGACGATCTCACCGGGCTCGAGGAGGGCAACACCACCAACGAGTAAATCCTTGATGTCAATAACGCGCTCAATACCGGAGCGGACAACCTTGACACCTCGTTCCTCCTTCTTATCGTTGAGTACGCGGAACTGACGTTCCTTCTGCCAATCGTTTAGGGAACCGACCATTACCTTTGAGGAATGGGCGTGAGCGCGTAAACGTTGTATGATAATCGGAAGACACATACGACAATGAAGATGGCAACCATGATAGCGACACCCTCGACCCAATCAACCGGGGGTTCCCCTGGTACCCGACCCGGACCGAAATCCTGGAAGAAACCGAGGGCCAACGAGATTACTGTAGCGACTGAAAGGAGGATCTAGGGCGGAATGGGCGTCAGAGGGAAATTCAATGGACGTGGGAATGGCTAGAACTCACCAAAACTTTATCCTTGAACGCGAGCCACATCAATTGAAGGAGAGATTTGCTCTTTTGAATAGGGAGAATGTTGGGGCCATACACCCGCTGCCTATGTCCGAAAGGCCGGATAGAAGGTTGGTGAATGATTGGTGGCTGTGCCCTCTTCAGTACTGGTTGCCGTCGCATTTGAGGGTCGGTGGGAATGCGTGCGGGAGTTGTCCTGAGGGATGAGGAGGGACGAAGAGGTAGTACTGCCACTGGACTTGTTTTCCTGAAGGGCGGTGGTCGTCTTGAAGTGGACGGAAGAGTGGGCTGGGAAAGCAGGTAAAGGGGGGATTCCTCTAGCCGTTCGGAAGCAGAAGTGCCAGCAAAGCAAACTAAGAAGGTGGGGCGGGGGAATACTGCTGGAGTGCACCAAGACTGGGAGCAAGTGCTGGTCATAGGGCAGGAGCGAGGAAGTACCACCTGGCACAGCCAAGGCAGGTCGTTCCAGGTCCTATTTTCCCTCATGAGCTCAGCAGCAGGCGGTCCAGTGAGCGAATGGCGTGGTGTGCTCCAGTGGTGGCTGGGAGTGAGCGGCGGAACAAAATTTTCCCACAATGGCGGCCTTAGCTTTTCGTACCAAATAGACGTTCACTGATATGATTCGTTGTGTTAACACAAGATAAGACTGTCTGATATATGTAAGGGCACTGGTAGTAACATTAGTGGCGCTTTCTCAGAGCTCTGGTGGGCTGCTCTTCGGGTGCAGTAACAGCCTTTGACCGCCGAGTGGTCCTTTCCTTCAGGGCGGGAGCAGTATTGGCATCAGCATCGGAGGTCGAGGCCGTTGTCGCCAACTTTGAAGATTTGGTACCCTTCTTCTTTGCGGTAGGTCGGGCCGGGGGTTGGACTATCTCTGCGCTTGGAGAAGGTTCTCTAACTGCTGGCTCGGGGGGAAGAGCGAGGCTGCTGTTGATAACGTTCAATACTTGAGAAGATGCAGTAACGGTGTGTGAGACGCGGGATGTGACGGAAAGTGAGACACAGTGATCCGAGTGAACTTGAAGGGGTGGAGCGGGGAGTGGAGAGGGGAGGGTGGTCTTGTCGGCTTTTGCACTAGAGGCGGTGTCGGTAAGGGACTCGGCGAGCAATTCGTTCTCGAACTGCTCAAGCTCAGAGTCGTAATCACCGTTGTCGACGATGAGGTCGTTGCAGAGGATAGGGACTGTGCCAAAGAGAGAAGCGTTGAACTTCGAAAAAATCCTCTCGGACACAGAGGAACTAGACTTTTTGATCAACATTTCCTTGTACTTCTTGTGCGACTCTGCATAATTGATTCCGCTGTTGCTGCCAGCTTGTGAAAATTCGTCGTCTGGGGACAACAGGAATCGGACCTATGGGTGGCATTAATCAATAGGGGTAAAGTACATTATTGGGGGCGCACTCACCAGAATAGCTGCGAGAGCAATGGCACCTGGGGTAACCGCACTCAGTGCCCATTTGGCCCCAGTGGGCTGGCGACCGGAAGGTTTTCCACCGTTTGTGAGTGACGAGGGACCAAACAGCATGACTTTCAACACCTGTGCTTCATCAGTATACTACGTAGCAGAAACGAGAGAGCACGCTTACGTTGGTTAATGCCGGGTTCAAGAATATGTCGCTCTTGTTCGTGGATCCGTCGGGGAAGAGAATTGGAGGGAAGAGAGAGTACCTTTTACCCTTCGGAGTCATATATGCCCCGAGGAGTTCCTGAAGCTTCTCGACGGATCCTCTTTCGAACTTTGAAGGAAACCATTGCTGCTCGAATCCGGGGCCAAAGATTGTGGGCCCATGGGTTCGAAGGCGATTGATGTGAGATGAACGGATAGATGACATCGCACTAGCGACCTGGAAGTGGTCCGGGTTGTTTATTAAGACAGAGGAAATATAGTGGGGTCTAGGGCGACTTACAAGGGCCTGACCAGAGTTTGACATAAAATCTGCTGCGAGTGAGGCGGGCACATAGGACAATATTTCATTCCCAGGACTGTCGTTCGCTGTGATTCCCTCAGTAGCCAGCGCACCTAGGGATCCCACGATATAGCAGCCAGAGACCGACCACGATTTCCATGGGGAATATAGGATGAAAATCCGCTTCGCAACCTCCCGGAGTGCATCCTTCGTGTCTTTTGCTGGTTTCTCTACAGCAGTGTGTGATTTCCTAGACACAGATGACCCGCCGCTGCGAGCATCCTTTTGTGCTTGGACATGGGCGTCACTAGCAGCTAACTGTGCCTGACAGAGAGCCTGCAGAAAACCAAAAGACGTGTTCAGTTTGTCGTGTTACGATAGAACAAAATGCTGTGACTTACGGCCTGGATGTAGTCAACTCCGGCGTCGGTGGTGACAGAATCCACCTTGGAGGTAGGACTCGGCCTCGAATGCTTGCTCGCTATGGCAGATCCGTTGGGCTGCTACGGTGGCATAGAATCAGACCAGATGGGGGAGATATATTCGTGGCACATACCGGGGCGTCGCGACTGCTGGTGGTCTCAGAGTCCTCTGAATCGGAGGGAAAGACAGCGTCCATGGGGTCCAGGCTCCCCCCCCCCCCCCCTGGGGGGGTTGTATGTCGAGGGGGAAGACAGAACGTGGCAATGGTCCGTGATCGCCGATCAGTGTTAATGATCGCACGGCATATTCTCAAAACACTGGGTGTGGTGAAGAGAGGCGCATGGCATATAATGCGTAATGATCCACGCAGCACTAATTACTCAAAAGACTGGATAGGAGTACTTATTACATCGTATTTACTCGTACAAACATGTCTTCATCGAGCGTATCAATGACAAAATAGTCCCCCTTGAACTTCATGTCTTCTACTAACACTGCGCCACGCACGATAGAATCAATGGGAATGACCTCACATCTGTCCCGAGCCCGGATCTTCCACCTGTATATTGACAGGCCCTTATCAACACTCTTCGTGCTGACACGAGACGCCTTTCCCAATGGCTGGACGAGTGCAAGACGATGGTCGCGTCTGTTGACCCGGCAGACAAAAACAAAAACAAGTTGTGCGAATACACGTCCCTGTGGAAGATTTGCGACGACAAAATCGTACCGCGGACGCTTATTGAAATTTGGATTACAGCGCAAGTAATCCGTTTTGATGCGCCAGTCGACCATTGATTCGTAATTGACCTTGACAAGCCGGTACTCAGCAATCTTGATGGAATTTGTCAGATCTTCACGGCGAAACGCAATGTCAACAAAGTGAATAATAATACCTCGTGTGATTCATTAATGGCAATTGTATCTGCTGATTCAGAATTCTGCGCCTGGATTACGAGCGAGACACGTGAACAGAAGCTTGTGAAGGCAGGGTCTGTGCCTCTGTTCTCGATGAGAGACTCGATCGTTGATATCTTCTGCTTTGATCCCAGAACAATAACGTGGTTAGGTGCCAATGACGACGTTCCTCCTGATCCTTCTGCATAGTTAGTATCACTCTGGCCCATGGTTTCAGCATCGACGGCATATTTCTCTGCCTTCTTGTAAAAACGATCGAATTGCTGGATCTGAGAGTGGATGAACGCCAGGACTAAGTCGTGGTGTTCAACTCGTAGGATCTTGTCGTAAATTAGTCACACTAGCACTCATGAATTGAATAATAGTTACTCACTTGACCGCCAACATCTTTGAAATTTGTAAGTCGCTCGTAAGACTGCCCTAGTGGTCCATGCATCTTCTCGAAGGGCTTGGTGCTGTAGTTCCGGGTGACGCCCTTCGCTTCGATATCATCAAAAAGGTGTTGAATCAAGTGCATTTTTGGGAAGTTCCATCCCCCCTTTTCATATTCCTGGCGGCTCGCATGCGTTAGATAGTGAAATTATATTGAGTACAGGATAGACCAACTTACGTTCGTCAACTTTGCGAACCTTTGCGCCACTGTTCTACCACGCTTGATAGTTCCGTCTGTGTGAACGTCAAACGACGCCAAGAGGTCAAGCTCAACGTATGTCCGAATGCAGCGTAGGAGGCGGTAACCGTTCTCGTCTTCTCCGAGTGTATTTCGCATCACCGGGACACATATCTGAGGTAACAAAAATATCGGTCATTCGTACGCATTAAAGTATTTGTAGCAACGTACCTTGGAAATATCTTCCCACTTCGATCCATCCGTGAATTCGACCGAGACGTAATTTGCAAAGTGAGTTAAACCCCGCCAGCGTGGGACACTATCCGCCCTATTTTCAATCGTGAGCGATATACCGTAACAGAAAGTTGAAAGGAAGGGTACGCACATGTTGTTCGCTCCAACAGATGCTTCCCTACCCAGTTCCGTAAGGAGCTTCTGAGCACGTTCCCACAGATGTTTGTGAAACATGCCACCAGGGAGAGTATGGAGTCGATCGAAAGACAAAGCAGCATGCGGATCGGAGTTGTTAATCTTCCAGAAAATATTCTGCCAGGGGCATTGTTAGTGGCAGTACGAAAAGAAAATGGGACAAACGAGGACTCCATACATCAACGTCTCGTAGCCCAGACGATTTCAAGATATCTTCCTTATCCCTCACAAGCTCTTGTTCTCGCGCTGCCTGAATTGTAGCTTTCGTGTTGGCCACCGTTCGGAGAAGTGCACGTGCCGACAGATCGCCCTGTTTCCCCTCAGGAATCAGGCATCGTGGGCATGGAAATAAACTTCCCACCCCTCGGATCAGGGCCATCATACACCTTGTCACCGAGAATTAAAGACGGACTTATCATTCATTGAATAGTTGCAGGTTTCTTTACTCACTGTTCTTCGTAATCTGCGGCGAGCATTAGTACTAGTGGATAGATATGTCGCGCTACACCATCGCCACAGTTTACCCAGCACCCGGTCACTGAGTACGCTTCAATAGATTCGAGTAGCTTATAAAAAGCTTTGTGCCAGACCACCCGTTTGAAATTGACCCAACTGGATCGACCTTTGTCCTCGGCAGCAGTATCGACCTGAGTTCGTGCTGAGCATCGGTTTCAGATCTGGTAGAAATATTTCAAACGTACCAACGGGAGCCAGCCCACAACCCGAGCACCTCCAATACCATCGCTATTTCTGATTCCAACCGGGAGATTTACAATCCTCGCCATGACAGGATACCCTTGCTCTGTCCCAAACGACGAGAGCCGGGTCTTGTCTGCATAAAGTTCGAGGCACAGCATTTTTGCATCCTCTGGCAATGACGTCTTTGAAAGTCGTTAGGGTAATCTCAGAACACCAGTTCGAACACTCGACGTACCTGAATATCCCAGAAACGGTTCCCAGTCCACGGTTCCGTGAAAACCCGTGTGTGGCGTTCGCCATCATACCTGAAAACCTTCTGTGCATCCCACTCGAAATGCCGTACAATCTCTGGGTTGGTGAGGTGGTCCATAATCCAGCTCCATAACGGACGGCACCAGGTCTCGTATGGTTTCTTCTCACCCTCAAATTCGCACTCGATCACATGACGTTGAAACTTGTGAGATCAAATATCGGGTTAATAAGATTAATCTGCGACGAGTGAGGATGTGCTTACTGGGGTAAGCAACTTGCTGGCACTCTCCAGCGAGTCCTTTAAATCGTTGTAATTGCGGAGTGTAAACGAGCCTGGCGAATCTTGGCAGCGTTGAAGGAGTTTGATCAGCCGCTCGGTGTGAGTTCGATTGAGCGCGGCATCATGCGCAAGTTCCGCAAACTCGTAGTCTTCTCTAGAGCGAAATGGGCGCCATGGCTCTGTGTCTGGTGGTTCTGTGGGTTCTGAGCGGTCGCTTAAGCCTTCTTTAAATTCTTCGGAGCTGAGGACCCGAGTGTTCCTCCCGCTGCGAGGGTGATACTCGATCGTGATATCGCCGACATTTGGGGTCTGCACACCCGACCCTATCGGCCCCAGAGTAAACAGCACTGTCGTTCACGCTCCTGGTCTGCACTCACCGCTTGCGCCCACACTGGTGGATGGATTTTCTGATCCCTCACCGGCCTCAACTCCTGCATGGAAATCCTCGGCGATCTCAGTGATCTGAGTCTGACTATCTGCATGGAAACCAAATCGGATCACTGGCAGCTTTGATGGACATGCACGACGTACCGTTTTCCTCCAGCTCAGGATTCATGTCACTCTCTATGTCGATGGCAGGGGCAGGTTCCTCCAGTTCTTGGCGGGAACGACATGCTTTCTCGTGCATGCCAAACCCCTTCACATTGAACACCTTTTGGCAGTAAGAGCAACGCTTTTCTCCATATGCCGGGCGCCGTTTTATCGCCTTGGGAGGCATTGGTGGTGGTGAGTGTCGGCAGAAATTATCATCGGATAATCTTTTCCCTTTGTCTATTTCAATAGCTTATATAATCAGCGCTTCGAAATTGACATCTCATTATGAGGCTTGTCAATCAATTGATATCGTCTCAAAATTTTATTACAATTAGCGCTTAATTAAAATCCCGCCAGGGTTTTTCCGACACACAACAGGTGGGACGTGAACCGATTGATCGGGGAATGGGGAAAACGACGGACGAGCGTACTGCAGACGGAACATGACAAGAGTCTCGCGGCCACGATCGAACTTTCGCTCGCCTCACCCATGTTCC
>Ga0307510_10009917_pt1 | contig 11326 bp, 10 predicted proteins | sample 12_EM_MG_FD_207224 | JGI IMG/M metagenome (GOLD analysis project Ga0307510, IMG submission 207224) | Populus trichocarpa ectomycorrhiza microbial communities from riparian zone in the Pacific Northwest, United States - 12_EM | ecosystem: Host-associated > Plants > Roots > Unclassified | place... | reverse complement strand
CGTGCCGGACCACTTCCCTCGGCTCCAATCGACCGTCACCAGGTGCATCGGCCCGTCATCGTCCGGGGGTGCCGCCTTATCCTTCTTCATCCACGCAGTCTAGACGAGTACCTGCTGGGACGCTTTCGGACGAGCGCCAAAGATATACAGCGGATGCGGCATCAGGGAACTCCCACTCTATTTCCACGCACGCGCTCCAGCGTGTGTTAGACACCATGAACGGATTTTCGACGACGCTTTCGAATGAGTACGAAGGCGATAAAGGCCACCCAGAAGGCGCGTACTCGTTACGGATTCCCTCTATCGTTCGGCGTGCTGGAAAGACCTACCTTGGAAACCAGGCTCTACCCCCGCCTTCAAAAGCTAACGGCGCGTCCCTGGGCATCCTGATGCGATTGGGCATGACCCTGAAGGTAGTTTAGAGCTAGGTGTCCGGTTCGTCCCCAGGTTCCCTCAAGCCGCCTTCGGTAGCCGCCAGGTTTGCACCAATGCCCAAATGGCCGCGACGCTAAGAGCAAGTGTGCGAACTGCATGTGCGCTCATCATCCGGCCGTAAGCCGCGTCAGTGAACCCATTGTCTAGCATGTCTCCTTGAGCATTCGCCGCGAAGGGTGTGACAAGAACTGAAATTACGCATAATGTCGCAATGCCCCAGATAGCTTGTCGCGATAGCCGCGCAGGGGCGCTCCAGAGTGCCAACGCCCACGCTAGACACGCCAATCCGTAAGGCAATACCACGATATGTAGCCTGCTTATGTAGCCACGACTGAAGGCATGTAAGCTCGACTGGCCGACCAAGTGCATGTCAACATGGATAGGGTAGACGTTGAAGAACGCAAACCAGCAGGTTCCGACGTTCCACCACAGGAGCGCAAGCCCAATGGCCTGCAGGCAACTAGCTGCGGATCCTTGCAATACTGCCGGGAATGCTCCTCGCCTGACACCTGCAACGACTGCGGCTGTCACGTACAGCAATAAAGTCGCGGCCAGCAAGGCAAGGAAGAAGAGAAAATAGATTGGCATTGGCATATTTCTCATCCATCCGGGTATTTACAAACTCGATGGTACCGCTTGGCACCCATCTTCTGCAGAGCCCACCAAACCTGACCCCAACCGTACCTTTACTCGACACGCCGAGACACTTCGACAACGCTGTGGCTATGCTCGATGCCGAAAAAGCCGATAGTATCGTCGCACTCAAAATGGCACAAAAGATCGGGCACTCCACACCCTATGCAAGGTGGCCATTCGTTTGTAGAGCTAAAACTCTTTCGTGCCCTCTGGATCACCCTGCCTAGCGAGTTATACTCAATCCATGGCCGTGACAGTTCCTCATCAAAGCGCATTGATCGTCGTTTCTCACCCGGATAATTCTAGCTTCTCTTTAGCAGTTGCGCGACGGTCGGAGACTGCTTTGCAGGCGCTTGGATTTGCCACCCATTTCTGTGACTTATATACAGACAACTTCAATCCTCTCTTGACCAAAGACGAAATGAGGGGATCAAAAACAGATGATCCACTGACCCAGCGCTATCGAGACCTCCTCGCATCCGCAGAAGTGTTGGTCGTCGTGCATCCAAATTGCTGGGGCTCACCTCCCGCCATGATGAAAGGCTGGATGGACCGCGTGTTCGCCGAAGGGTCTGCATATGCCTTCGAAAAGTCAACCGATCTTGGAGACGTTCCGAAAGGATTGCTGCGAACGAATGTAGCGGTCGTGTTCAATACGAGCAATACCGAAGAGCAACGTGAAAGAGTCGTATTCGGTGATCCTCTCGATCGCATTTGGAAGGACTGCCTGTTCCGTTACTGTGGAGTAAAGAACGTGGTCAGACATGTCTTCAGAATCGTTGCGACGAGTTCCGTAACAGATAGAAAGGGCTGGCTTAACGAGGTAGATCGCATTCTCTCAGAGTCCACGTTGAAACCGGTTTGATCCTGCACTCGCACGAATCCCCATTTCAGAATGGGACAGCTCCGGCAGTCTCTCGCGGGTTTGACATGCTGATTTGATTGCGAGGGAACGACGATAAGTGCCACCTTCACACCGGCACATCGGTAACGACCCGACGGTTCGGGCGTCTATTTTGACGACGCAGCACCGAGAGAAAATTCCGCTGCTTCGCAAAGTACAACCCGCCACAAAGTGGCGAGTTAGCGTTAGCATTGCTCGAAAAGCCCGCGAATGACGCATTCGAAGGCGACGACAAGTGCGACGGTAACAAAGACCAGTACTCCCCATACGCTCAAAAGGCCGACCGGGAGCAGCACCTTCATGAGTGGACGCGGCATGTAGTACTCGAGCCGACTGCCTCCGCCGGACGTCAGTTCATTGGTGTAGAGCCCTTGGCCATCCACCCATAATGCGTTGTGCAGACTTCCCCATCTGAAAGTCATCTTCTGGGAAAGACTGATAGCACATCAACGTCTTCGCAATCTCGATGTTGCCTTTGATCCCGCCCTTAAGCGATTCGACAACCTCGACCTGGATGACTGCAGGGCGCTGATGTCCGGACGAATAGTCCGGTCCCATATGACGCTCCACTTTTCCTACAATCACCGCGTCGGCATTGGTGAGCGCGTTACCAATCGATTGCGTTCCCCAGCATGAGCAGGCGAGCGACGCGGCAGGAGCACAGGCCAGTACTGCCGCGATCAGGAGCGAAGTGCGCATGGCGTCTAAACCTGTTTCGAAATGCGGGTCATGACGAATGATCTAACTCTTCAAATAACCTGGCGCACATCCACCCCGATATCACACGCCAGGAGGTCTACCGTAGCGCGCATCACGGCTGCCTTGATGGACGCAATTCTCGGCGTGCGACGCAGGGCGAATGATCGCATTCGGGTGGGCTGATCACGATCCGCTCTGGGCCGACCGCGGACGCTGACATCCCGTGCGGCCCTGCCGCTGACTCGCTCGCGAACATTTATTCGCCGAAAGATGCTCATCCGCCGTTGATAGCTGGTCCGACTACGCCCGCTCCGCCTCCCGAATCACGCCCCACATCAGTCGCACAGTACGCACATCCCGGCAACTGTAGATTAACCTAACACGGAATCCCCCGCCTGCGGCCGACACGGACTGCCCGACACCCGCAATCGTTCCTTCAGACCGGATCGCCCCAGAGGATCGAGACTCTCGCGCATGGACGCACAGACGAACAGCAATGCGCTGGCAAAGACTGCGACTGACTCAATTGCACCCTGCGCGTAGATGCGAATTCCACCTCTGGGTTCCCCAGGGGATGCTCTCAATGCAGATTGCTCGGTGCGAAATCATGCTCTCGTAGCCAATGATCGAACAGATCTAGCCACTGATCACTGCTTCTTCCTTGTCGAGTCATGGCGAACCCATGCCCACCTGTTTCAAATACATGCAGCTCCGCCGGAACGTGTGCCTCCAGCCAGGCCTTGTAAATCATAACCCCCTGAATGGCAGGCACTTGATGATCATCCGTTGAAGCCACGATAAAGGCGGGAGGAGCAAATGCAGGAATTTTCTCACTCCAATCTGCCAACGCACCATAGGCTAGCCCTACCACATTGGGCCGACTGCGCTCATCACTGGACAGTACGATGTTAATCGATGTAAATGCGCCAGAAGAAAATCCCAACAAACCGATTCGGTCGGGCCGAAGGTGCCATTGAACAGCGTGAGTGCGAAGGTAAGAAACCGCATCGAGTCCGTCTTGGCGGGCGGCCGTCTCTGCATCGGAAGCCTCCTTCGGTGAAACCACTCCCTCGAGAGCCGTTCCTGTTTCTTTTGTTATCAACTCCAAAAATTTGGAAGTCTCGCGTGGCGTCGGTACGAGACGATATTTGAGAACGAACGCTGCAATGCCCCGCTCATTCAACCAACGCGCGACCTGATAGCCCTGCGCCTCCATAGATAGCTCTACGCCGCCGCCACCGGGTGCGACAACAACAGCCGATCCAGTGGCGTTCTTTTTGTCCGGCAGGAATGGCGTGAGCGACGCATGCGATACATTTCTGAGAATCGATGGGCCTGCAAATCCAGATCGATCAAGGGGATTATCAACGTCGAGCCAAGACTCAGGGATGGCGCTGGCTCTTTGCCCAGGAAGTGGGATCGAACGCTGGTCCGCCGCAGGGGGAGCAATTTCTGTTGCGGAGAATGAACCTTCTGAAGACGCCTGCCGTTCGCCCGCCTCCGAGGATCGCCCGCTCACGAGAGCGACTCCGCAAATGAGCAGTCCCAAGTACCTATGGCGTTTTGGCATAGCGATCCTTCCCCGATCGTCGATTTAGATAAAGATGCATCTGTTCGGTGTACGGTTTAGAACGAAGCTTCAATCAGCAATCCATCGCATCCAGTCGACTCGACTCCACATTCAACGCCGCCACCTGCCCTAGCCCGCCGGGAACCTGGACTCACCTCGGATGGACCACTCCACACGCGCTCCTCCCGCGACCAGTCTGACCCGAGCCCGTGGCAGCCAGGCTCCGGACGCACAGCTGCAGGTGTATCTGCCGAGCTCCGGCGCTGGCCCGCGGGGACCGCGCGCTCATCGCCGACCCCGATGGCGGCTACCTCCAGCGCTTCTACGATCCCCACCGCGGCGATATGATCTTGAATCCGTTTGATCCCCGTTCTGCGCGCTGGGATCCCTTTGCCGAACTGCGCGATCCGTATGACGCCGACCAACTCGCCCGCGCCCTGATCCCGGATGCCGCCGAATCCTCCGGTCGCGAATGGCGCGCCTACGCCCGCACCTTCCTCGCCTCCGTCCTGCGTCCCACCGGCTGCGCCGGAGCAGTCTCGAAGAGCGATAGCTCAGTCACCTCCACGATTCCTCCCGCCTCAGCACCCACGCCCAACAGATCGAGTCTTTCCAAGAGCGCCAGCTCGCCCGCCGGCTGCGCCGGGGCATTCTCCAGGAGCGCCAGCTCGCCCGCCTCTGGATCCACGCCCTCGCCTTCCCCCTCGAGTCACGAATCAACGCCCGACCCCATCGCGGAGCTGTGGCGCCGACTCGCCATCGCCACCGCCGAAGAGTTGCGGCCGCTCGTGGCCAACACCCCCGCCCAACCCTTCCTGGAACCGGAGAACGCGCGCATGTTTGGATCCATCCGATCCGTCACCACCGCCGCGCTCGCCGGACTCGAACACGTGGCCCGTCAGAGCGCATCCGCACGGCTGTCGGTCCGTCGCTTCGTCCGCCCCACCGCCACCGATTCCGGTGGCGGCGTTTTGTTTATGCCGTATGCAGCCGGGCAGATTGCGAGCCTGCGAGGTTTGATTGCGACCTGGCTGCGACTGGCGATCTTCGAGGCCATGAACGGACCCGAAGGCGATCAGCGACTGTGGTTCGTGATCGACGAGCTGGATGCGCTGGGCGCGATCGATGGACTGAAGGACGCGCTCGCGCGCGTGCGCAAGTTCGGGGGCGCTGCGTGTTGGGGTTTCAGTCCATCGGCCAAGTGAGCGCGTTGTACGGGCGGGGCGATGCGCAAACGTTAGTGGAGAACTGCGGCAATACGTTGATCCTGCGGTGCTCGGCCAGCGAAGGCGGCGGCACCGCCCTCTTCGCCTCCCAGTTGATCGGCCAGCGCGAAGTGCTGCGGCGCCATGTCAGTCGCACCGATGCCCGCGACGGCACGAGCGTACTCGCACGCCGGCGGCGGTCGACCACCGAGAGCGACCAGGTGATCATCGAACCCGCCGTGCTGCCGGCGGAGATCGAACAACTCCCCGACCTCGCCGGCTACGCGAAGACCGCTTCGCAGTCCACCTGGCACCGCGTCCAGTTCGCCTCCGACGCGGATGGTGGATAGCTCGAGGGCGGCGGTGCTTTCCATCCGCGCATCTTTCAGATGCGCTGAAAATATCTCAGCGCACCGGCAAAAATAAAGTTCAAACGGTGTTGCAATTCGCGCTTGCGCGACCTTTGTCTATCGAGCGATGATCCGCCCCGACCAAGGACGGTGGCAGCGACGATCTCCAGGGAGTCCTGGGCCCCGTTCAAGAAATGGCCCATGGGGAGGTCGTATGAACGCGCTCGCTCGCTTTACCGGGTTTGTGTCTGCGCTGCGGACCCTCACCGGACAATGTATTCACCGCTATTCACGGATCGTGCCCCGCTGCAGCGCTCTGGCGTTGGTGTTATTTATCTCGCTGTTCTCCAGCGTAGGTCATGCCGATACGAATCCGTGGGTGGTTTTCCGCGGATCTCTGGCGACCGGCGGACCAACATGGACCGGTGAAGAGTCTACCTGGGAGGATGCAGCGCAGGACGTCCTCGAGCTCTCTCAATCGTGCTTCGGCGCGCCAAACTGTATACCTTTAGTCATTCAATCCTGCTATCCGAGTGGAGTTCCCACCTCAGGTCTGGGTGGTTGCACCGTCACTTCACCCGCGATTCCCGGAGGCTGGGGGTTTGGCCTCAATTTAGCCGCTCATCAAGCTCCGCCTAACTATTTTGCTGCGGCGCAGCCGCGTGCGAGAAGCGCGACCTGCTCGAAGCCCTGTGTCGGTGATCCCATCAACCCGTCACTCGGCAACGTGTACAAGACAGATACGGACGTTCCATCGGGAGTGACCCGACCGATTTCGTTCGAACGCTTCTACAACAGCCAAGATGTCACCGGAACCGATATGGGACCTGGATGGCGTCATTCCTACGGTCGATCGATCATTGTCAGTCATGACACGAGCTCGCCGCTCGGCTACACCGGCCAAAGCGCGTTAGTATCCGCAGAGTACCCCGACCCCGCCACGGCTTGCACCCAGGGATTCGCGGATATCCAGCCGGCAGTCAGCGCCTGGGCGACTGCCAGTGCCAGTTACATCGACAATACCTGCGTGCTTTCCAGCAATGGCCAGTCCATCGGCTCGTTGGTCATCAACTCCAGCAGCGTGAACGCCCCGATCGGTCCAGTCACCGAGTATGACGTCGTCCGAGACGACGGGCGTATCCTTCGCTATACGACGCAAGGCGGTGCCATCAACAATCCGCCCGGCACCTCTCTTCGCCTCTCGGTCACGAGCTCCGGATTTACCGTCGTCGACGACCAAGACACTGTCGAGGTCTACAATGCCGCCGGCGTCCTGCAATCAATTTCATCTCGCACGGGCATTGTGCAGACTCTAGCGTACGACGCCAACGGGCGCCTGAGCGCGGTCACAGACAGCTTCGGCAATTCTCTCAGCATCACGCGAAATGCGGCAAACCAGATTGCCACCATCGCGCTCAACGGCAGCGCCTCGATCCAATACGGATACAACTCAGTCCTTGAATTGAGCACGGTCAAGAATGCCGATTCGACCACTCGCCAATTTGTGTATGGAACACTATTGAGTTCGCAGTTGACGAGCGAAGTTGACGAAAACAACAGTGCTTACGCCACGTGGGGATATGACTCTCAGCATCGCGCAACGAGCTCGTCTTTAGCTGGAGGCGTCGACTCAGTTTCGCTCGTTTATAACAGCGACGACACCGTCACGGTCACGAACGCGATCGGTGCGGTGCGCACTTTCTCGTTCACACGAACCGGGGATCTGAAGCCCGTCAACGGCGTGAGCGGGGCACCGTGTGTGGAATGCGGTGACTCGCTTGCTACGACATACGATCTGGCCGGCTGGGTCTCGAGCCGCACCGACTACAACGGCAATCTGACCTGCTACTCGAACGACGCGGCCCGTGGCTTGGAGCTGGTCCGAGTCGAAGGGTTTGCTCCGGGAAGCACCTGCCCCACCAACCTCGTGGCCTACACCCCGGGCAGCGGGACGCGCCAGCGGAGGATTTCCACCACCTGGGATTCTACCTTCCGCGAACCTACCAACGTCACGGAAGCGAATCGCACCACCACCTTCGTGTACTACCCGACCGGCGACCTTCACACCAAAACGATCACCGACACCACGGTCACCCCCAACGTCTCGCGCACTTGGACCTACACCTACAACAGCTACGGTCGGGTACTGACCGCAGACGGCCCGCGCGCGGACGTTGCCGATGTGACGACCTATTCCTACTACACCTGCACCACCGGCTATCAGTGCGGCCAAGTGCAGACCGTCACCAACGCCGCCGGCCAAACGACGACGTACAACACCTACAACGCCTACGGCCAGCCGCTCACGATCACCGATCCCAATGGCATCTTGACCACCCTGACCTATGACGCCCGTCAGCGACTGACGTCCCGTCAAACCGCCAGCGAAACCACGGCCTTCGACTACTGGCCCACGGGTTTGCTGAAGAAGGTCACGCTGCCGGATGGCAGCTATCTGGCCTACACCTACGACGGCGCACACAGGCTGACCCAGGTCACCGATGCGTTGGGCAATAAAACCGTCTACACGCTGGATGCGATGGGCAATCGCACGGCGGAAAACAGCTATGACCCGGCGAATGCCCTCCATCGTGCTCATTCCCGAGTCTTCAACACCCTGAACGAACTCTGGAAAGACGTGAATGCCGCCGGCACGGCCGCCGTCACGACCACCTTCGGCTATGACCCCCAGGGCAATCAGACCTCGATCGCCGCCCCGCTCGCCCGCAACACCGCCAACGGCTACGACGAGCTCAACCGCCTGAAGCAAATCACCGATCCGGCGAGCGGCCTCACGCAGTTCGGCTATGATGCCAACGACAACCTGACTTCCGTCACCGACCCGCGTGGTCTTGCGACCGGCTATTCCTACAGCGGATTTGGAGATCTCGCGAGTCAGTCCAGCCCCGATACCGGCACCACTGCCAACACCTACGATTCCGCCGGTAATCTCATCACCTCTACCGATGCCCGCAGCGCAGTCAGTACCTACACCTATGACACCCTGAACCGCGTCAACTCCGTCGCCTACAGCCAAGGTGGCACCACCGACCAGACGATCACCTTCACCTACGACACTGGCACCAACGGAAAAGGCCACCTGACCGGCGCCTCGGATGCGAACCACTCCCTGTCGTGGTCCTATGACGCCCTCAGCCGCGTCACCGGCAAATCCCAGACCGTCGGCAGCGTCACGACCTCCGTCGGCTATGCCTACACCAACGGCGATCTAACCACCTTGACGACGCCCTCCGGTCAAACGGTGACCTACGGTTATAACGGGAATCACCAGGTGACCAGCGTCGCGGTGAATGGCGCCACCGTCCTCAACAGCGTGACCTACGAGCCAATGGGCCCCCTGAGCGGTTGGACTTGGGGCAATGGCACCACGACCACCCGCACCTACGACAGCGATGGCAAGATCAGCCAAATCGTGAGCGCCGGTACGAAAACCTACAGTTACGACGATGCCTTCCGCATCACCGGTCTCACGGACACCAGTCCCGGCGCGGCCAATTGGACCTACGGCTACGACCCCCTCGACCGGCTCACCAGCGGCACGAGTCCGAGCGTCACCCGCGGCTGGACCTACGACGCCAACGGCAACCGGCTGACCGAATCCGGCACGGCGCCCTCGAACTACTCGATCTCCCCCACGAATAACCGCATTGCCGGCATCACCGGCGCCCTCGCCCGCACCTACGCCTACGACGCGGCCGGCAACACCACGGGCTACTCCACGGTTACCGCCACCTACAACAACGCCGGAAGACTCAAAACCCTGACCAACGGCGGCTCCACCGAGACCTCCGTCTACAACGCCCTCGGCCAACGGATCCGGATCAGCGGCGGCACCAGCGGCACCGTCCTCTACACCTATGACGAAGCCGGCCACCTACTGGGCGAATACGATGGCACCGGCACGCTGATCGAAGAAACCGTCTGGCTGGGCGAGATCCCCGTCGCCACCCTCAAGCCCAGCGGCTCCTCGGTCGCCCTCTTCTATATTCACTCGGATGGGTTAAATACCCCCCGCCAAGTCACCCGCCCGAGCGACCATACGGCGATGTGGACCTGGAACTCCGACCCCTTTGGCACGGACGCCGCGAACCCCAACCCGGCCGGCGCAGGCACCTTCGCCTACAACCTGCGCTTCCCAGGGCAGCTTTTCGATGGACAAGGGGGACTGCACGCCAACGGCTTCAGGGATTACGATCCGGCCATTGCCAGGTACGCGCAGGGAGATCCGATTGGACTCAATGGTGGCAGTTTCTCAACTTATGCCTATGCCAATGCAAATCCGACGGGCAATGTGGATCCCACTGGCATGTTTGTTGCGCCGGTACCCCTGCCAGTTGCTGCTCCACTCGCCGCTCCAATCGCTGTTATAGCTGGCGCAGGGTTGGTGGGGTATGGAATTGGCACCGCCATCTCTAACACCTTTACCGTTCCGATCCAAGATGCCATTGAGAAAGTATTTCCCTACCCAACAAATGATCCGGGGCTTCAGCAAGAAATTGAGCGAGAAGCGAATAGACAGGAATACAAAAGTCGATGCAACGAGCCGCCGCCGCCCGGACTTGACCCTTGCGAACTTGCCAAATGGAACCTCAAGAAGGCCCAAGATTGCAAGGCCCTGCGAAATGCCAACACTGCGAGATGGTGGGGTGGGACTGATACTCAGCACGACCCCCAACTTCAACGAGACTTAGACAATGCGATCAAGAATGCCGAACTCGCAGTTGCGAGAACCTGTAGATGTCGATGAGTAGTCCAGACACCAGCCGATTGGCCGAAGAAATCGATCTTGCATTCCCGATCGTAGAGATGCCGAAGGGAAAGGAGCTGCCGTTTCAAGCACTCGACGGACTTGAAGCGGAGCATCTGGTAAACGATCTCGAGCAATTTAGAGGAAAACCGTTTGAAGGTGCCGCCATCCGGTTGGTGCATCAAGAAATGTCGCATCTTTCGGCAAAAGCGTGGCGATGGATTCTGCCCCACTACCTTCGGTTTTGCCTCACGCCGGAAGCGGAATACAACCGCATGGAGACCGAGTTTCTGATTTATAGTCTCGGGCCGGATTTGCCGTTCCAGCGCGATACACTGCAACGACTTTCACTCCTCACAGCAGTCCAGATTGAATGTTTAGTTCATTTTCTGGAATGGTGCTTGGACAATAAATACTGGCGGGATTACTGCCCAAATAACATTACAAAAGCGATTGATTTCCTCAGGGCCAATCTTGCGAGTGGCCGTTTTTCTCGGTGAGCGATCGAGCCCGCGAACGTCGCTGTCGACGCCTGATGTAAACGCATCACCGGCGCCCTCGCCCGCGCCTACGCGTATGACGCCGCCGGCAACACCACCGGCTATTCCACCGTCACCGCCAGCTACAACAACGTAAGCGCTCGAACTACACACCTTGCGAAGGCGCGCACGATTCCACTTAGGAGATGGGTTCAATATCGTCGGAACCGTCCCAGAGTGTTCCCTGCCATCCACGGATAGTACCGTTGTCGTGGCACAC
>Ga0307510_10009916_pt1 | contig 11327 bp, 8 predicted proteins | sample 12_EM_MG_FD_207224 | JGI IMG/M metagenome (GOLD analysis project Ga0307510, IMG submission 207224) | Populus trichocarpa ectomycorrhiza microbial communities from riparian zone in the Pacific Northwest, United States - 12_EM | ecosystem: Host-associated > Plants > Roots > Unclassified | place... | reverse complement strand
AAACCCTTTTATTTGCCAAGTCATCCATCCAGTTCCTTTTTTTTTTCCTATAAGAATTCAAGGCTGCGAAGGCTTAGGATATCCACAATCGACGCAACTTGGTGGTTTAAAATTTGATGTGGTCCATACGCACATTTCTGGCATGAACAAATAAAACTTTTAATAGTATTGTGTAAGAAGAAAAGAGAGTGCTGGCGTTATCAAGAACTACAACAATTTAGCTGCGGATAAGCGTAGAAATAGAGTGATTCAGATTGAACATGCAAGACATGGCCTAGGTTGTTTTCATTAACTACTGTCTTCTTCTTCTTCTTCTTCCCTCTAAGTGAACTAAGGATAATAGTGATACCAAAAAATGCTCAGTAATAGAACTAATCGAATGCAATTTACTGATGTTCTAGGGTAGAAGGTTGGTATAAATATACAACACAATACGATCAAAATATTGATGGAATTCCTTTCATCAACAACTTCCTAATAAAAAAATAATTTGAAGCATTATTATCATTATCAATTACCATGTCCACAATATTTTCAAGCTCAACATACAAAATAACCTATATAAACATCTTGTAGCGACACATAAAAACACTCCTAAATTTTATGCATTTTCATGCTATAAAGTGACATGATTTAAAAAAAAACATATCAAAAAAGTTAATGAACATTAATAAAAAGGATGTAATTAAGAATTTTCTAAAACATTTGGGAACAAATTGATTCTATTATACATTTGAGATCCAATTGAGAATGAGTATATAGATTAGGTTCTCTAATTTTTTTATTTTCACTATTTTATTTGTTTTCTAATTTTTATGAACTAACTTTAAAGCTATCTCATTCGAATACATTGTATATATGTCTTGCATGATTTATAACATTAGGAGATTTACATAAGGTTCATTCCTCCTAAATCTAATGGTAATATAATATCATTAGCTATATTACTCATTTCCTTCTAATATATTTTAATTTTTTTGTATTTGTGATCGTGAGATTAAATCTCTCTTTTAATAAGGGTTTTTTATATCTTTTTGTCACCCTATCATTTTTCCTTTCATCTCTCTCAATCAAGTATTCACAAGATTACTGAGTTAATTGCACACATAAATACGCCCATACAAATAAATATAAGTAGCAAGTGAATAGTATTAAGAATAAACCTAACGCCCACACAAATTAAGAGAGATATGATGAAAATGATTTCCTTTGCTTCAGCTATAAGATCTATCATGTATGTGATTTTATGTACATGATTAAATGTATTTTATACTTTAAGCGTAATGAGTAGATACCAATCTAACTCAAGTGAGATTCACTAGAAGAATTAAGAATGTATTTCTGGTCTTTGGAGGACATGAATTAGAAGTTCATTGTTTTTTAGATGCTAGTTTACAATTAGATATTGATTATAGAAAATCTTAGTTATGATATGTTGTTACTATATGTCATAATCCATTTCTGGGTTATTTCACAAATTCAATTTTTTTTCCAAAATAAAAAAATAAAATAAAGGCTGGCAACATGGAGAAAGTAGGTAGAGGAGGATTTCAAACATATAAAAAAATCAAGCTATAATTTTGGATAAAATTTAAAGCCTAATTGTATCCTATTATACCCAAAATTGAAGAAACAATGCAAATTCAAGGTCAAATTAAATGACTATTGGATGAATCTGCATAAAAATTAAGTCTAAAGATATAATTAAATTTTTAATAGTCTAATTTGATTTAATCATGGGCCAAATTAAAGTTTAATCATGTTCATGAATTGATTTAGGTCCAATTAAAGGATTTAATTAGGTGCAAGGACTTAATTATATTTTAAAAGGGTCAAATTAATTTTATTAGGAGCTTAATTGATAAAAACTTAAGTTTGCGAGCCCAACTTGGGCTTAAGTGAGAAGATTGAAATTTTAAGAGACCAAATTTAATTTTTACCAAATCCATTAATTGAAATCAGGGGCAAAATCACAAAAAAAATTAAAGTTTTGGGGTCAATTGTAGAAATTTACAGCCAAGAACCAATCTGCAAAAAGTGTCAAACTATATGGACCCAATTGATTGAAATCATAGGTGAAATTGAAGAAAATTGAAAGCTTAATGGTCAATTAGGAGCTAAATTGAAGAAATACAAGACCAAGGACAAAAATAAAAAAGGCACCGAAATCTGGGGCTAAAATTGAAGCTCTGGAGCTAAAATTGAAGCTTTCCATGGACTAAATTGCATAAAATTTAAAGATTGAAGCCAATCAGAAGTGTAAATAAGATAAATCAGAAATTAAAGGACCAAAATGAACATTACCAAAACAATATCGTTTGGGTTACTATTCATCTTCTTTAATTTTCTCTGAAATGACAGCTCAGGGAGGCTATTTTGCAAGTGCATTTAATGCCATTAATCTCCACCAAATTTGACAACACTAACACCAAAATGATCACCTGACATTTCTCTATATCCTAATATGGTCCATTCAGGTCGATTGACAACACAACGGTTGTGGCGTAGGCCTAAAAAGGACAACTCAGACAGCTTTTAACTGTCAAATTTGACAGTTCATGGTGCCTACTTTGAACTAATGGTTAAGATATTTCCCAGCCGAACAAGGGCCAAGATTTGTCACCATTAAAGACAAAACATCCCTTTTCCACCCCCTATAAATAGGGGTGGATTTCATGGCCTGAGGAGGAAGAAAATCAGGTCCAAAGTCGATAAAAAATCAACTTTCCCCCCTATTTCTGCTGTTAGGTGATAGTTCTCTTTTTTTTCTCTCTCTCTCTCCACCACCGCCACCACCTCTTACATCTACCAAAGACAACCACCAATAGACCAACTCCTCCCCCAGCACCTTCGTGGTCCAACGACAAAAACCACCAGCACAGCTACCACGAGCTTCCTCTCTTATTTACAAGCTTCTGCTTCTTCCTCTTCCAGCTGCAATTAGCACCAACAACCGACTTCACCACCTTTAGCCATGTCATGAATAGTGGAGAGTGAACTCTTCATTATTCCTAATCAATTACATTGATGCAATTGTGCCAACTGACTAAGGAGTTTACACATTGTTACACTACATATACTCTAGATACATGAGGAGTGTGTAAGAAATTCTTGAAGAGAATTGATCCCTAAAGATTTGGAGAGCCTGCAAGCTCCTAGGGGAGTTCTTGTGTGAATTGTTAGCAATAGGATGTTCCAGTTAAGCTACTGCGGTAGGAGATATAACATTGTTCATTGTCTCAACAAGTAAGGTAATATAGACATAAAGAGTTTGTGGTAAGAGATACTCTTCTTGTAATTTTTCAAACTAGTGAAAAATTGTTTATCTTGTGTTTGGCTACCTTAGAGGGTTTTTTTATATGTTGAAGAGTTCTTCAAAAGGTTTTTTCTTTGTAACCAAATATCTTGTACATCTAAGTTTATGTATTTTCTATTAATTGGGTTACTGATCAATGTTTGCAAATTGTTATCAAATCATTTGTTAACGGATAGTAAACAGGAAAAACAATTTTTAAGTGGTATCATAACATGTTGACTCTATAGGTGTGAGATATATTTTTCCTAATTGAAAATGTCAACACTGAATTCACCACCATAATTCAATGGTGAGAACTATGCCTACTAGAAGGTTAGAAAGAGAGCCTTTCTCAAATCACTAGATGAGAATATATGGCACTTAGTAGAGCAAGGGTGGATCAAACCTAATATTCCTTTTGCTGAATAGACCAAAGATGATGCTGCTAATTGTAAATGGAATAACAAAGGCCTGAATGGTATATTTATGGTAGTTTCTCCTGATAAGTTTAAAAGAATCTCTATATGTGAAACACCTAATGAAGTTTAGAATATTCTTAAAGTTACTCATGAGAGAGCTAAAACAGTGAAAAATTATAAATTATAAATGTTAACCTCAAATTTTGAGGAAATTAGAATGTTGGAAGATGAGTCTTTTATGAGTTTTGTGCTAAACTTAATGTCATTGTGAATTTCATGTTCAATCTTGAAGATAAAGTGGATGATGCAGGAATTGTAAGAAAGATCCTATGATCCTTACCTAAAAGGTTTCGGCTAAAAGTAACAGCTATTGAAGAAAGCAAGGATTTTGATACTATACATGTTGAATTTACATTGTCTAAGAAAAGAAAAGGTAAGTCCATTTCACTTAAATCTTATAGGAAAAAATATGACTACTCTTCTTACGATGATATTAATAATAAAGATATAGCTCTCACAATTAAGAAATTTAGAAAATTCTTGTTTAAGAAAAGTAATATTGATAAAGGCAAAAAGGTCAAAGATTTTGTCAAAATAAATGAATAAGAAAGATTTAAGTGTTTTGAATGTTCAAGATATAGTCACTTAAGAAATGAATGTTCTAATTTTAAAAGAAATAAAGGAAAAGCTCTTAATGTTACGTTAAATGATGATCTTAAAATTCTAATTCATCTGATAATGAATTTTCTTTCGTTGCTCTTTCTGATTCTATTAATAGATCTACTAACATGATACAAACTATTGAGAAATCATATGGTTCTAACACAAATCAGACTATCAATAATTTTAGTGATTTAAATATTACTTATGTTGTTGATGATCATGAACTAATCTTGCAGGAAGTTTATGATGATTTGTGTGAAAAGTTGTGAAAGTCAAGAAATTGAACAAGAAATTATTTAATAAACTGAAATATATGAAGAATGAGAAGAAAAATTTGGCAAAAGCTCTAAAACTATCAAAAGTAGAGATATATAGATCTCTCACGAAAGTCAAAGCACTTGAGAATGAGCTGACTATATGAAAACAATCACAAGAACTGTCAATAACATAAAAACTTGATGAGTTGTTGAAAGCTCAAAGGGTAACTATTGATCATACATGATTATGATACATGACACATGAAAACTCCATCAATAATATGTTTGTACCCTCCTCCTCTATAGGAATTATCTTTGTAAAAAGTAAGGGACCTTTCATGCTTGAAGATAAATCAAATAACATAAAAAAAATATAAGTTGAAAGATAAGTTTATTACTACCTATAAAGATTATGGAATTGAGGCACATGTAAAAAGAAATTGTTTTGATCTAGGAAACAGATTTGAGAGTAAAAATCAAAATCTAGACAATACTGGATGATCTTGATCTTTGACATCAACACCTTGGTCATATTGATTTTAGAGATTTTTAAAAAAGAATTAAAAAGGAAGTTGTATGAGGACTACCAAATCTGCAAATAGTCAAGACAATGGTGTGTGGAGCATGTCGGAAAGGAAAACAAATTAAAGTTCAACACAAAAAAGATTTCTAACATTTTGACATCAAGACCATTTGAATTATTGCATATGTATCTAATAGGTACAACTCAAACAGAGAGTCTTGGTGGAAAGAAGTATATCATGATCATTGTAGATGATTATATATTTAAGATATATTTGAGATATACTATTAAAAGATAAATTTGAATCTTTTAATGTTGTGAGGAAATTGATTACGACAATTACAGACATAAAAGGATCTTTATATCTCTAGAATTTATAATGATCATAAGAAATAATTTGAGAATACTAACTTTTCATATTTTTATAAAGAACAAGGTTTACATATAAAATGCTCTACTCCAATCACTCCTCAACAAAATGGTGTAGTTAAGAGGAAGAATAAAGATGTATAAGAAATGGCTCGGACAATACTGAATGGTAAGAAAGTTGCAATGCACTTTTGGGGGGAAGTTGTCAACACAACTACCCATATTTTAAATCATGTTGTATTTAGACCAGGTACAAAAATACCCCTTATGGTTAGTGGAATAACAAGAAGCCTACAGTCAAATACTTTAGAGTATTTGAAAGTTTTTGCTACACCTTGAGAGATCGAGAAAACTTATATAAGTTTGATAATAAGAGTGATGAAGGAATGTTTCTTAGATATTTATCACTCAATAAAGCCTATAAAGTCTATAATCTATGGACTAAAACTGTTATGGAAACAATTAATGTGGTTATTGATGACAATATAAAGGAATGTGTTAGGAAAAATCTTGATGACATGTTTGAAGCAACATAAAAAACCTTATATGAATAGGATGAACATTATGAGGAAGGAAGTTCTATACACATGTTTGAACAGTCCCAAGAAAAAGAACCTTCCTCAAGGATAAAGCACAAACATCCTAAGAAGAACATAATTGAAAAAATAGATGAAGGTATAAGGTTGAGAAAAAGAATTATTAACCAAGTTTTATATGTGTGTTATTTGTCATAGGTTAAACCTAAAAAGGTTGAAAAAGCTCTACAAGATGAAAGTTGGATCAATTCCTTGTATGAGGAACTAAATTAGTTCACTAGAAATGATGTATAAAAGAGTTGGTTGCATGTCCTCGTAGTCACAATATAATTGGAACCAAGTGGACCTTCAAGAACAAATTAGGTGAGCATAGAACAATTACAAAAAATAAAAATAAAGCAAGACTGTTGGCACAAGGATACTCACAAGCCGAAGGAATCAATTTTGATGAAATATTTGCACCAGTAACTCATTTGGAGCTTGTTTGCATATTGCTTAGATTTACTTATTACCAGAACTTCAAACTATACCAAATGCATATGAAGAGTGCTTTCCTGAATGAGATTTTACAAGAAGACATATAGGTAGAACAATATAAAGGTTTTACTAATTATTTGTTTCCTGATCATGTGTATAAATTAAAGAAAACCCTTAATGGTTTAAAACAAACATCACTAACCTGGTTTGAATGGTTAACAAAATATATGTTAGATAATTGTTTTCAAAGAGGTTATATTATTAGGACACTCTTTATAAGAAAAACAAATAAAGAAATACTTGTTTAGATGTATACTGTTGACATTGTGTTATGAGTTACTCATGATTCACTCTCTCATGGGTTTGCTAATGAGATGAAATCTCACTAACCTAGTTTGAATGGTTAACAAAATACATGTTAGATAACTGTTTTCAAAGAGGTCATATTATTAGGACACTTTTTATAAGAAAAACAAGTAAGGAAATACTCATTATTTAGATTTATACTATTGACATTGTGTTATGAGCTACTCATGATTCACTCTCTCATGGGTTTGCTAATGGGATGAAATCTGAATTTGAGATGAGCATGATTGGTGAGTTAAACTTATTTTTTGGTTATGATAATGGAATATCTATTTCTTAATCAATGAATACATAAGATATGGTTAAGAAGTTTGGTGAAAGGTAAAAATCATGCTCAAACCCTCATGAGAACTTCTATCAAGATTAGTTCAGACCCTATAGGTAAGTATGTTGATTGCACACTTTATAAAAGCATGATAGGAAGTTTGCTTTATATAATTGCAACCAAACCTAATACTGCTTTTAGTGTTGGTGTGTGTGCTAGATTAAAGTATAATCCACAAGAATCATATCTTATTGCAATCAAAAGAATCTTGAAATACTTAAGTGATACATCTGATTATGGTATTTGGTATTCAAAAGACTCGAATTTGAGTTTGGTATGTTACTCAAATGCTGATTGGGTTAGTAACGTTGATGATAGAAAAAGCATAACAGGAGGCTATTTTTATGTTGGTGAAAATTTGACAGCATGGATGAGCTAGAAATAGAATTCAATTTCATTATCCACTATTGAAGATGAATACATTGTTGTTGGAAGTTGTTGCACACAACTTTTTTGAATGAAGAGATTTTATAGGATTATGATTTTTCTCAAGATACTTTGATTGTTTATTATTATAATTCTAGTGCCATTAGTATCTCTAAGAATCTTATGCAAAATTCATGAACCAAGTATATTGACACAAGGCATCATTTTATTTGACACTTGGTTAAATAAAAATTTGTGACATTAGAACATGTTAAGACTGAACATCAATTGTCAATTATGAAGATGACAAAGAAATGTTTTATGAATGAAGATTGACCTTTGAGGTAAGAATGATAAAGAAAGGTTTGACATATTTCATCAATAAAGATGATGAAAGAAAGGTTTTTTAAAATCAAAATGATTAGTTTATCTCACTCACACACTCACATCCTTATTCGATCAAAAAAATGAGATATGCTTTTATGAATGAAGATTGACCTTTGAGGTAAGTATCTCTTTTTAAAATTGTCAATTATAAGTGTTTTTATGCTAAATATTGGATTACCTTATTAAGGTCTATATATTTTTCCTTAGTATGCAAATTAATAGACATATGAATATAATGATAGATGATATAACTATTTTTTTTAATGCTCAATTGTTTTAAAGAAGATTATTGGCTAGTCAAAGAAGGTCTTTAAATAACAAAATAATATATTTTAATACGGAGAAGCCAATGGTACTTATTAATAAAAAGGAAAGAAACATGATTTGATATGACTTATTATTTCTATTTTCGCAAATCATAAAAGTCAATTCAGTTCTCTTTCTCTGTCACCTTGATTTAAAAGTCCTTGTTTTGCCAATTTCTAAGGCAAAATCATTTGTCTCTTTTCTCTCTTGATAAACTATATATCTCTTGAATAGTTATTCAAATTTTTCTCTTTAGTATTGCATTCTAAATCATTCAGGAAAAATGGTAAGAAGTTTGAATCTTGATCTAATAAAAAAACATGTTGATTTGATCTTATGTAATGTGAAAAGCACAAATCATGAAGTTTCTTGAAATCTTTATTGATGAATGTTGTGTTAATTTATGCAGGGTTAGTATAAGATGAAAGCATAAAAAAAAAACATAAACCGTCTTCATCGAGATCCTCAAATGAACAAGAGTAAAACCTCATCTTATAAGAAAACCCTTGTTCACCTTTCCAAGATTCAAAAGACTAATGAGAAAGGCAAGGGAATGGCCAGTTCATTAAAACTTGGAACACATTCGGCCAAGATGGAGCATTTCACCTTACTTAAGGCAAAAAAACATTCAGGACAAACTTCTCAATAAAGAATTTATTGGGAGAACATGAGGTATCCATAAGAGTTTTATATGATACTATATTTGCTTTCATTGAAGAGATTTTTAGGAAAAGAAAATGGAAAAAATTGACTAAAGGGATACCTATTTCATATATAGAAATTGTGAGGGAATTTTATGCTAACTGTGAACCATTTGACTTAGATGACAAGTCAATCACTTTCAAAGAAAGGGATCAAACCCTCACCTTGTTTCCCTATATCATTAGAGACTTTTATGGCTTGCCTAAGGTCAGTAATTTGAGTTTTCCTTACAAAGAAATTGGGACACCATCCAAAACCTAAATGAGTGATCTTTTTATAGGACCTAAATGGACTGTCAATTCACTAAGGTTACCTATAACGTCGATGATAGCACCCAATATATTGTTAGGAAAAATTATCCTGACAAACTTGTGGCAAATTGCTAGACATACAAAACTGACAATTGGAAAAACCCAGTTCATGTATTTAATTATGACTGATGTACCCATTGATCTAGGTACACATTTTATAAATATGATTAAAAAAGCATTCTCTGACAAGGAATGAAGTCTGCCCTTTGAGGGTCAAATCACTAGAGTAGCTAATCTGACTAAGGTTCCCTTATGAGATGTTAAAACCATAGTAAAAATATTTGGCAAAATTCATACTATAATTATTGTGAAATCTAAAACTATGGTCAGCAAGAAAAAACCTTTTGCTAACGAGTCAACTTCATCTTAACTAGAGTCACCCTCAACTATCTAATTACTTTCAATAATCATAGAGGAATTATAGTTTTTAACCAACACGTTTGATAGTTTTACAAGAAGATGGGATAAAAAAGCCAAAGAAGTTGACAAGCTGCTCTCTAATATCCAACAAGATGTGGTACATGTTAATGACATGCTTGTATAATTGGGGTTAGATGTTGAGAAAATCCATCATACGGTTGTGGGAGATGATGATAATGTGAACCTTGATTAGTGCCAAATCAAGGGGGAGATGAGTTGATGGAATGTATGATTATGGTAGTTTGTAGTCCTTCGTAATGGTTATGGCCGCCATTTAATTGCTACTTCATTTTATTCCTACTGATTTTAAGTCTTGAATTGATTTTAATGGTTTCTAATAATTTGGATAAGCATAGAAACTTTTATGTTATAGATATATGCAACACTTTTAATCTAAACTTCATGCATATGCATTATAATTTTAATAATTATTTAAAGTTTTTGCATAAAAGTACCTTTTGAGCATGTTATCAACTGTTAGCATGATACAACACTGACAATTGTTCATATGCTAATTGATTGTGTCTACAAAATTTTTTATTAGATCTTAACTTGATGCTTACAAATTCTTTTTTTTTTTTTTTGTGTTTTGTCACAAATCAAGCCAAATATAGAGATTATAAATGTAGTTTTGTTGGCTTAAATTAGTGAAGATCTTTTTACGATTGGTAAAATGATAATTTATTTAAGATAGAAGTTTACATAGATCTTCTTTGTGATTATCTAATTAGTTTAGTTAATATAAGAGATAAGTTTAGATAGAGAAGAAAACGTTATCAAAAGATAACTTTATTAGTGTTTTTGTAAAACATGTTAATAGTCTGTTACCAATATAACATACTAGGAAGCTTGAAGATTATTTATATCCTTACCATATGAGACATGTATATAAGGAAGGTTAAGTCTGAAGAAAAAGGTGCTTCAGAGGAGAGTTTCAGAATATAAGAGCATCCATTACATCGAAGCAAGTGTGCCGACCAGCTAAGTTTACATAGAATTACACAATATAACTTTTGACACACGAGGAGTGTGTAAGCAATTCTTGAGGAGAATTGGTTCCTAAAGAGTTTGAGAGCGTGCAGACTCCAACAAGAAGTTCATGTGTGAATTGTTAGCAGCAAGATGTTCTAGTTAGGATGACAATAGTTTGAAGATCATCAGGTGTACTTGTAAGCTACTGCAGAAGAAGACATAATGTGGTTCACTATCTTAAAAAGTAAGGTAGTATAGATGCAAAGGATTTATGGTCAAATCATTTAAATTTTCTTTATTTTCTATTTATTTTATTATTGATTAGTGTTTGCAAAGTGTTATCAGATCATTTGTTAACATGTAGTAAACAAGAAAATGGACTTTCACATTGTTCCATAAAAGTATTTATTATGCCATCAACATATATAGTTTTATTGGATCATATTTCCATATAAAAATGTCAAATCCTCACGAAACTATTTTGAACCTTCAGTTTTTACAAGTTCGGCTGCATTACATGCTCGTCTTGGACATCCTCATATTTAAGTTCATTTGTACTAAATCATTGAATTCAAACTAAAGAAACATGATTTAGTGCATGACTAGTTAGGTGGCTCGCACTATGCCACGAAA
>Ga0307510_10009915_pt1 | contig 11327 bp, 19 predicted proteins | sample 12_EM_MG_FD_207224 | JGI IMG/M metagenome (GOLD analysis project Ga0307510, IMG submission 207224) | Populus trichocarpa ectomycorrhiza microbial communities from riparian zone in the Pacific Northwest, United States - 12_EM | ecosystem: Host-associated > Plants > Roots > Unclassified | place... | reverse complement strand
GATTTTTCAAATAATGCAATCAACCGGTTGGCAGTCGCCCTCGTTTCTAAAACCGATGACATTTATCTTCGTGCAGAGGGTACCAACTCCTGGCTGGCCTTAATACAATACGAAACACCGTTACCGCTGCCCAGTCGAGCACGAACTTCGTCTTGCATGCTTCGCCCCCAATCCTTCGACTTTCGCCCTCGTTGCCACATGGTCGACACCTTTCCCCCAACGGACAAATTTCTCCTCTTGTCGCCCCCAACCCTTATGGCTGAAGACATGTGGATCGCCTAAGACACATCAGCCGACACCACAAGTACATGCTACCCAACGCTCGACGTCACGCACGACACACGGCCCCTCGCAAGTCAATCCTTGTTCGGGACCATATTTTTCTGGAAATGCATCTTGCTGCATATAGGCCCAACCATCCTTCTTTTGTACGTTTTCTTTATCTCCCTTTGCGTTAGATGCGTTGCTCTCCATCCCAGGATTTCCTATTTTACCTTAGGCTTTACTGTCGAATGTCGCCGCCTCCTTACCCTCGCACCCGCTGTCGCGCACATAAAACGATTCAGTAAAATTTCTTCGCTTTCGCTTTCCCCCTACTCCCTCTCCCCCATTACTCAACTCGCTCGGAGCATACTTGTCTATATAAACCTCCTCGCCTGGCCTCGGCTAAGTAGGCAATCGAGTCGTAGCCCGACTTTCTCTCTCTTTGTGTTTTGTGTGCTTTTCGCCCTCTCTCGCTGACGTTTCACGACTCTTGCATCAAGTCTCTCTCTTTACAACCGCTCAAGTTTCCCTCGCGCCTTCGCTTTCCGTCGCGATCGCCGACCCGCCTCAGCTCTCTGTTCGAACTCACAAACGTAGACCAACCATCTACGTTACAGTAAATTGGAAGAAAATGAACGCAAAATGGAACCTGGTCGAGATAGACCTGAAATGCAGGTCTGAGTGAGCGGAAGATCACGACATGATGCGAGGCCACGTGCAGTGCTTGCTACATCATCCATCCGCCAATGAAAGTGCTCTCGAGGGTTGTGGCACCAGCACGCAGGCCTCACCAGAGGTCATCAATCCAATGCATGCTTGTTTCGATTTGCTCTCCTTTGGAAACCACTTATACGACATCCCTTATCCGTACTATTCCTTGCAATGTAATATCGATCATATGACATTGCGAACAAAGTCAGATCGTTTCCTCCTTCTATCCTTTATGGGCAAGCCAGGCCTAGATTCAAGTCTGCGGGGTCAGACATTGGGGTGGTGTTCACAACACATGGTAGATGTTAGTTAATACATGTGAATCTGGTGATCGCCTGATAGCTAAAAACAACGTGAATCCGAAAAAGCCATGCAGGTTACACTTCGTGCCATCCTTACACGCCATTCACTGCACACGATGTAAGTCAAAACTGAAGTACTAGAACAATTTTATTCGGGGCGCCGGCCAAAGGTCACGCGCGATACTCTTGGCCACGGCTTCTCGATGGCCCGTGACGGACGGTGGTTTTGCTGGAGTTGTAGTAGTTTTACGTAAAAAAGACTCGCGCGCGTGTGCAAGCCGGATAACCGTGCCCAATGACATAAGAGCAGCCTCGGCCTCCGTCAGCGACTCTTCCCGCATTACGAACGCAACGAAGGTCGGGACTACGTGCCAGAGTGGCACGTCGTACTTCTCCGCTGCTGAGATGAGCATCGCATCGTCCAGCCTCGAGTCCGGATCCGGGACTACATCTGAGTCTGAGTCAGTGTTCGCCGGCTGAGCATTGGGGTACTGACACCGAAACGGTCCACGCTCGTAGATCTCATCGATGGCACGCTTCCACACGTTCATAAATTCGTAGCGGTGCGCGATTGAGAGCAGCGCCATCCAGCTTGACTGCGGCAGGCGGAAGGTGTCATTCGTTCTAAGGACCGTCGGAAATGCCCCACCCGCCGCCACGTTCGGTTAGCCGTCTTGTTCAACTTCAACAAGTAGAAGCAAAGGGGGAAAGTGAGTCGTAGAGGCCCTTACTTACCCATCGAAAAGGTACAAGAGAAGTGTTTCAAACTCGGGTACCTTCACACCGGGGAGGTATATCGGGTTTGCTTCGGATCTGCCTTCAACGACCTTGCCATCTCCGCATGGCAGCGAGAACATGGAGTGGAAAAACGGCGAGTGGCGGGATAGATGGGACTGAGGGACACGGAAAAGTTGGCTCTCGACCTACATGGACACAAGAGGGTTGCCAAAAACATGAAGTCGGATCAAGAAGTGTAAACAAGGGACTGGCAAGCATAATAGGTCGGGGTCACGAACCTGGAACACTGCCATTTCATCTGTAAAGTAAAAACTGTCATTCCGGCAAGGAATTTGTTCTGTCAGTGAGGCAGACACATCATCTTTGTTATCCTTTCCGTTCTTGCCAGTGGGTGACCAAGGAAAGCTGGGTCTCAGTTCTCAGTGGGGGTGATGGTAGTCCTCACCATCATGGTTGGGTCTGGAGGTAGTGAGGCAGCCATCATTAGGCTGAAGTAGTTCTGTTTTCTGGAAAGACGAGGTGCGTTGCGACTGGCTGTGTCTGTGGCGTGATGATGCCAGTGACGTTATCTTGTTCGACTTTGCCTTCGTCGCCGTCAACTGCCCGCGTCTCCAGCTTACAAAGCCCCGCCCGTTCAAAGCTGCCCACGTTCAGTTTTGCCACAGCCGGCCCGAAACCGTCTGCCGCCCACCGCCCGCTCCAGGTCGCTCGAGTGCAGCCCCTTGCCGCCACTGCGAGCCTCCGAGTTCTCCTCCCATTCTAACTACACATCAAACATCCCTGTTCACGCGCCTCAAATCCTTGTTCTTGACCTCGCTGCCTCCGCCACCGTTGCCCTCGTCAACGCCGCTCACACCACAGCCACCGTCCCCAACGCTGCCCTTGCCACCGCCTTCGCCATTGCCAATGCCGCCGTCGACACCCGCACCTCAAGTTTACGAAGTTGCGCCGCCTCCGCCTTCATCAATCGCCGCCGCATCGCCTAACACATCCGAAGCCACCGAAACCAAACCGAATAGCTGCCGAGCACCAGAAGAAGCCAACGTCTCCAGCACTGTCTCTTTTATACTTCGTAGTCACGGCAGTGACTCACTCAGTTCTTGTGCACTCCAGCGGGCACAACTGATTTCTCGTGTCTGCTCCCTTTGTACAGGCCGCATCCCCTCGCACTCGCTATCAAATTCACTGCTCTCGACCTCAAAGTTTGCTACACCAGTCTCACCAGAAGTTATCAATCCAATGCATGCTTGTTTCGACTGCTCTCCTTTGGAGTCCACTTATACAATTTCCCAACTGTACTATTCCTTGCAATGTAATATCGATTCGCGAGTCGGAGTCAGTTCGTTCCCTCCTGTCCTTCATGGGCAAGCGATCAGACCGTCAGACATTGGGGCCAGAAACACGATCACAAAAACTATGTTAAATACGGACACAACACATGGTAGATGTGGATGCATGTAAATCTGAGTATCGCCTGAACTAGCTGAGAACAACGTGAATCCGAAAGTGCCGTGCGAGTCGCCCTTCGGGTCATCCTTACACGCCATTCACTGTAAGTCACTCCGAGTCCGGGTCCGAGTCCGAGCCGAAACGAAATCTTGGCCGTTCTTCTTGGGGCAGTGACCAAATGCGACACACGATTGTCTTAGCCTCGTCTTCGGGCCTTAGCCTGCCTGTAGTAGTGTTGCGCGACCAATCCTCGCGCGCGTTCGCAACCCGGACTATCATCCCAATCGAGAAAAGCGCTACCTCGACCTCCTTCAGCGGCTCTTTCCGCATCACGAGCGCAACGAAGGTCGGGACTACGTGCTGGAGGGGCACGTCGTACTTCTCCGCCGCTGAGATGAGCATCGCATGGTCCGAGTTTGGGTCTACATCTGAGTCTGAACCAGTGTTCGCCCGCTGAGCATTGCGGTACTTACTCGGTCCACTGTTGTAAATCTCGCGGATGGCACGCTCCCGCATATCCGTGAATTCGTAGCGGTGCGCGATTGAGAGCAGCGCCACCCAGCTTGGCTGTGGCAGGCGGAAGTTGTCGTTCGTTCTGAGAACCGTCGAAAATATGGCACCCGCCGCCACGTTCGGTTAGGCATCTTTTTCAACACGTAGGAGAAAAGGGCGTAGAGGCCCTTACTTACCCATATAAAAGGTACAAGAGCAGTGTTTCAAACTCGAGCACCTTCACACCGGGGAGGTATATCGGGTTTGCTTCGGATTTGCCTTCAACGACTCCGCATGGCAGCGGGAATATGGAGTCGGAAATCGGCGGGAGGCGAGAAAAGAGGCACTGAGGGACACGGAAAAGTTGGTTCTCGACCTACATAGGCCCAAGAGGGTTGTCAAAACTTCGAAAGCCGTATCAGGAAGGGTAAACGGGGGACCGGCGACCATGATACTAGGTGGCGTTCACGAACCTGAAACACCGTCATTTCGTCTGTCAAGTAAAAACTGACATTCCGGCTAGGAATTTGTGCTGTCAGTGAGGCAGACAGATCATCATCGTGATTTCTTCCGTTCATGGGTGGCTAAGGAGAGCTGCGCCTCAATCTTCTGTGGGAGTGATGGTAGTCCTTACCATAGTTAGATCTGTAGATAATGAGGCAGCCAAAAGCACTTCTGTTTTCTGGAAAGGTGAGGTGCGTTGTGGCTGGGAGTGAGTCGTTATCAGGAGCCATGTGAGTGCAGTATGTGGTTTTGTGGCGTGGTGGGACGTGATGGGGCTTTAGACAAGACCTCCATTAGTCAACTAGTCAACGCCACGTCGCCAGCAAATTGTCTCATTTCCAACTCAACATCGAGGTTCCATTTGAACGACATTTTTTGACACCAGCCAAATATCACACACGATCCTCCGAGCCGAGCCTTCCCGATAGCCCCCTGGCGATGACTTGTCTGCAATAGTCCTGCGTAACGAATCCCTTCGCACGACTCGCACCCCCAAGCCAGACTACTGTGCTCGATAAGAGCGCGACTCGAACCCCCGTCGGCTGCTCTTCCCACATCACAAACGCGACGAATATGCGACCTGCTGGAAGGGTATGTTGTACTTCTCCCGGGCCGCCGCTGAGATGAGTATCGCGTAGTCCGGCTTCGAGTCCGAGTACGACTCTGTACGAGACTGCCTCTGGCCTCCGGGTGTAAGTTAGTGTCCGTCCGCCGAGCATTGGAGCTCTCACTTGGTGGGGTCATAAACTCTGAGTCACGGATGGCATCCTTCCATACATTCAAGATTTTCGAATGGCATTTGCCAGAGTCTCTGCTACGTGCCAAGGCTATCGTTTAGATTTTTCAAATAATGCAACCTACCGTTCGGAAGTCGCCCTCGTTTCTAAAATTGATGACATTTATCTTCGTCCAGATGGTACCAAGTCCTGGCTAGCCTTAATATAATACGAAACTCCGTTACCGTTGCCAAGTGTCTGCCCAGTCGAGGACAAACTTCGTCTTGCACAGGCTCACACCTCACCCCCAATCCTTCAACTTCCACCCTCGTTGCCACACGGTTGCCGACACCTTTCCCCCAACGGACAAGTTTCTCGTCTTGTCTCGTCGCCCCCAACCCCTACGGTTGAATACATGTGGATCGCCCAAGACACATTGGCTGACGTCACAAGTACATGCCACTCGACACTCGACATCACACACAACGCACGGCCCCTCGTAAGTCAATCCCATTCGGGACCATATTTTTCCGGAAATGCATCTTGCTGTATATCGGTCCAATCAACCTTCTTTCGTACTTTTTCTTTCTCTCCATTTGCGTTAGATACTTTCCCATTCAGCTCGATGCAGGACGGCGACCACAAGCTCATCGATCTCACGTTTAGCAAGAAGGCGGACGACTGTAAGGAGTGGCTGTGACAGTTGTTTACGATCTGCTCACAACCACTGGCCAGACTCTCAACTCATTAAAGTCTTCTGGCGCCGCACTGTCCAGTGACAACGAAGCCGCTGTGAAAGAATTCCAGGCTTCGGTAAGCACCCACGCTAATCCCACATCATCCATGTGCTTTGGCTCTATTTCCGCGAATGATTTGTCCGTTAGTTCAAGAGCGTCGCTTCGTTCCCCGAGCCCTCCTCAATTGTGAGTACCCCATCACATCGACAAATCGTTCTCTCTTTGATAATGCGGGGATAGGCCGCAGCTATCGATGCGTTTAAGCACATCAACTCGGTTGATGACCATAAGATGGCTGTACGTTTTCGGTGATCTGTCCTAAATGGTAGATCACCTGACGTGTGACCCACGTCCCACAACTCGAGCATGTCGCCGCGTTCCTCTCCAAACATGCAGACGGCATTCTCAAGGACCAAGTCCACGAGCTTCAGAGTCAGCTTGTCAAGCTCCGTTCGTTACCATTTACCTTCTCGCCATGCGTGCGAACGCTTTGCCTGACGGTGTGCCCAGCTATTACAGTTTACGACGACTCGTCACATCCTCCGGCGACGTATCTCGGGACCCAATACTCGTATCGTACGGCAGATGCCTCTCATAACAATATTTGCGATCCGAAGATGGGCAAGGCCGACGAGCCGTATGCGCGCAGCGTACAGCAGACACATGCTCTCCAGTACAACATTCTCCCCGATGCTGGTCTTGTGTTTGATACACCCCTCAAATGTGAAAAGGTTTAGGCCTCCGATCATCTTCGACTTTCATCCACAGTTGACAGATATAGTTTCAGTTCGTCAGGCATCCGGCCGTACTTTCCAGAGTCATGTTTTCATTCGCGGGCACTTGTCATCCATACGTATGCTTCATTTTGTTTTTTCGTCCATGTCGACTTGTGCTGATCGACCTCTCGAAAAGCGTTTTCCGGACATCTCACATGGACGTGAGCATCACCGAGACACCATCGTATGTCGACCTGGCACCACTATATGGCAACAACAAAGAGACTTTGAACAAGATTCATGTGCGTGATGGGCGAGGACTTCTCCTTCTAGATATGTTCGCGGAAGATCGACTTCTCTTGCTCCCACTTGCTGTCTGCGTTCTACTTGTATTGTTCAGTCGCAACCACAACGTACGTTTTTGGCTTTTGTAACGGTGTTTCTTCGATTATTGATCACCACGGTTAGTACGTTGCTAACACACCACTCACTACTCGAGATCAACAAGCGTAACACCTACACCAACCCAGATGATGTTCCCTATGATGATCCGCAACGTGTAAAGAAGCTCTCGAATCAGGATGAGGATATCTTCCAGACAGCGCGTGTGATCAATTGTTCTTGGTTCGGCAGTGCGATCTTTTCAGATTACTTTAGTAGCATTCTTGGCCCATTGCATACGCGGCTCTTCCCCGACCAAGTCCACGCAAACACCAGCGGCGGCTTCATGCCCTACACAAACTCTTTTGACCCAGATGCCCACAGTGCATCGCCATCGATCGCGAACGGTACGACGTTAATTCTCCTGTGGCACACTCGGTTTGTGTGCAGCGTCTCCACCAGGACTGCATTCAACTGTAATTCGATGGGATTCATGGTGTCGATGGGATTTGATCCCATCCGAAAGTATCAATTTATATCGAATGTAGTACCAGTACTGTAAAAACGAGTACGAACGAATGTGATCTAATGCAAATGAAATCAAATGCAAACGAATGCAATTAATGCGAACGAAATACGAACGAATGGGATTAGATGGTATGTCAATTACCTTCGGCAAACCTAAAAGGCAACAGGATAGTCGCTACCGAACCATGAGTACTGCACAATCAGGCCGATGACTGATGACGCCATTCAGCCTGAAGGACCCTGATCATCCCAGTCAGACTGGGCGCCCTGGCCAGGCCTTGGTTACTTCGACTTTCACCTGCCAAACCTGATCGGGTCTCCCAGTCTGACAGTGCTGGATGAATTCCCCAGGCAACGGTCAGGCCTGATGCTGAGCAGGTACTGATAATCCTGTGGACTTTTTCCTGACGAGACAGCGAATCAGCACCCCCCATCCTTCATTTAAGTGCGTACTCTGTTGCTGTTCGAAGGAGACGCATTCCTCACCACGCCATACAGACCCACGATGTGCACTCAGATGATCCGCAGATACTCGTGCAGATGCAGGAAGCTCGAACGCTTCACTCAATGCGCACAGCATCAGGGTTCAGACATACGATGCACCATAATAACGAGGCAAAACTTAGAGGATGCGCCACACTACTAGGGATGCCGCAGTTCGGTTCCGAACTTTGGTCCGGACTGAACCTCAGTGAACCGGACCTAAAGTCCAGTTCCGGGTTCGGGGGTGGGCAACCTGGTGTAGGGATGCCGCGGTCCGGTTAAGTCCGGTTCAGGTTCTTCTAGGGTTCAGACCTGAACCGGACCTGAGGTTGTGTGAGGTAATGCTCTGGTGCGGGAGGGACAAGGAGGGCGGGGGAGCAGGGACACCTGTGGCTCGCCTGCTCACGCACGAGGCTGCAGGTGGGTTATACCAAATTTATTGTGTGTACAGGTTACTACATAGTATATGCAACGATGTAAACTACATAATTGAACTTGCTGTGCGGCGCGCCATGATTGCGCGCCATGTGGGGGACAGAACGCTTGCACCCGAGGCGCTTGCCTGTACCGTACCAACTTAAGACGATCGCGGTGAGCTCAATGCCGTATGCGTGGAAGGCGGGGCAGAGACACCAGTGGAGCAGGAGCTGCGTCACGTTGGTTGCGACTTGGATGCCTGCACCCACATCTCCCAGCATTCGTGCTGACTCAGGGATCATGACAGGATTCCCAGCATGTGCAAGTGTGTGAGTCGCCGCGAGGCTGCCAATGCTGCCGCCGACGACTGTGATGTCAAGGCAGAGGGCGGTGCGGCGCCCACCATAGAGGGGCCCTGTGTGTGTTCGCTCACCCTTGATAGCCTTGAGGGTGTGAGCTCCGACAGCCCGATCCTCTTCTTGCAGGAGTCGCTCGAGCCTCTGCCGTGCCATGTCGATCTTGACCCCGAAGAAATTCTTCACACATTTGACTGTGTCGCGCTGAGTAAGGTATTGTGTCAGCAAAAAGCAAGCATGGGGTTGACCTTGTAGAGGCCAAGCGTAACGACCTCTGTTTAGCACAAGGAGCGGTGCGGTCGCGGAGCATATCTGCGAGATGCTTATCACCGGTCTATCGAGCGCCTCGCCCTTCACTTGCAGGAGGAGCAGGTGTGTTCTCCGGCTGTCGTCACAACCGGCGTTCTTGTCAAGCGAGTCGACGATGAGCGAATCAATGTACTTGTCAAAGTGGAGTACTGCAGAGCGGAAAGTCAGTGCGGTCGCACGCGCGAACTGGAGTAAGGAGGGAGGGAGAACGAGAGTTGGTTGAAGTAATCAACGTTCAGATAATACCTTCCAAGTATGTGCTGCCGCCATGGTACGCACAAGCACATGCAGGCGGGGGAGCACAACGCATGTCGCAGACGCGCCATGCAGTCTCCACCTGGCATCGCGGTCGGGAATGACAACACTGAAGTGGGCCATGAGCACCTCGAGGCGGGAGAGCGTGCCGAGCTGCATGGCATGGTGTGCTGGATGGAAGTCGGGGGAGGAGGCAGGAAGATGGTGCAATGTGATCCAGACGAGATCCAAGCCGGCACTGCTGAGGAAGTGTGAAGAGGTTGGGATGGCGACGTTGGAGAGGATGAGGCGGTGCATGAGCGGTGCGCCGTGCGTGAGATTCAGCACGGGGGGTTATGGTCACATCGTTGCCACGGTTGCGATTGCGATTGTGGGATCATTGTGTTCTCTTGGGGCGTTGAGCCTTCGAGCGGATGACAAACCTCTGCAAGCACAGAGCCGGGCACAGTAGGTCATGTTGTGGTGGGGGAGATGTTACCAGAAGCGTTGAGGCGTTGAGGGGTCTTGAACGTTTGAACCTTGAATGCACGTTTGAGGTAACGTGCATGAACACAAGTGACCGCTTGGGCAACTTGCAGGAGTCTTACAGTTCGGAGGTTCAGACCGGTCCGGACAGGTTCACACTACTGCGTTAAACATCTGGTGAAGGAGGAATGTGAGGATCCGATGCACCGTGATGGAGATGCCGCCGACTCGGATTAGCCATTGTTATATCTTATCTCTTAAGCAGCACTATAGAATATTGGCCAGACTGGGAGTTGAACCCAGGCCTTCTGGATATATACCAGGTGCTCTTCCATTGAGCTACCTAGCCTTGGGTATAAGGTGGTATTGCCTCTCTATTACCACCATTGTGGCAGATTGGACATCCAACATTATCTCCTCGCGTGGATCAGCTCAGTCTTCGTGCTATGATACGTGTGTCTCGCTTTGTGATTTGGTAATTTGTTGACGAAACACCTGAGTGTCACGGTTACCCCCGTGCCGTCACGGGGCTAGCCGGGACCACATGACAAGTCCAGGACCAACCATGTGGACAGCCGTGGACATTGCTCTGATATTCTACGGGGCGACGATAATATAAGGAGACTGTACGCGGATACTACTGATAAGGGAACCCGGACTTTGTCATACAGGCCCGTGCGCGTTGTATCGTATTTGTCCTATTGGAAATACTCTCAACATACTTAGTAGAACCCGCCATGAATGAAACGCATCAGAGTAACTTACAAGCGGGCGTCCCCACTGGCAACTCCCGACATTGTGTGCCCCCGCGTTCACGCATTCATAACCACTACTTATTTCCTTAAAATCCTCCTGCCCAGGCCTGATCATTCATAAACAACGGTGTCGAGCAGCTTGGTCTCACTGGCAAAGTCGCTCTACGATGGAAACGAACCTCCCTAATTCACCCGATATCGCGCTACCTGTATACCGGACGCTCAATATCTGCGACAACACCTTGGACGATGCGAAGCTGGAAACGCGGTGTCCTCTCGACAATGGGCGACACGATTCCACGCCCATCTCCACGTGTTTTTCCACCAATCAGCTCGACAGGCTCCCCCTAGAACTTCTCATCGAGGTCCTGCTGCGGCTAGACATTCCTTCGCTCACTCGCTTCCGCGGCCTCAACCGACGCGCAATGGAGCTTGTCAACTCGGTCCACCAGTACACCACAATCATCGAGCATTGCCCTAACATCATCCGCGCCATTGTCAGCATCCAGGCGGACGCGTTTGACTGTGGTACACTGTACAGAACGCTTTGTACAAGCCGGTGTTTCACATGCAATCGCTTTGGCGACCATCTCTATCTTATAGACTGTCGCCGCGTCTGCTACTTCTGTTTCACCCAGCGGGCGGAATATTTCCCCCTCACAAGTCGCGAAGCATCCAAGTTCTTCACCCCCAACGCAAAGCCACGGAGCAAAGCCAAAAGCTCTCGCAAACTCTTAGAGTTGGCGAAA
>Ga0307510_10009914_pt1 | contig 11328 bp, 15 predicted proteins | sample 12_EM_MG_FD_207224 | JGI IMG/M metagenome (GOLD analysis project Ga0307510, IMG submission 207224) | Populus trichocarpa ectomycorrhiza microbial communities from riparian zone in the Pacific Northwest, United States - 12_EM | ecosystem: Host-associated > Plants > Roots > Unclassified | place... | reverse complement strand
GATTATATCCTTAACAACTTGCTATTAACATGTCTTATCATTTTTATCTTATTAATTCTTAATACCTTACTTGTTAAATGGTTAATCTATATTTGTGTTGTATAACTCTTGGTACAACAAATACTTGGCACTTTCATAGCCAACCGTATGGTATAACCTACACCTGTGCTATGAAAGGAACTTGATTTGTTGTTAACATAAGTTAGCATCATGAATTCCTGACAATATTTAAAAGTTCAGTGTTACTTAAATAAGATAATTAATATGATCATGTTAATAATTTATACTGAGCTATTAATGACAAATCATGTGTATGGTTTCCAGTTGAGTAATAAAAAGAGTTTATATTATACTTATTTGAAATACCATTAATGGATCCTCTAACCTTGACAATTGTTTTATATTTGTTTAAATCCTTATATCAATATCACATCAAAAAGCTCTCTTCAACTCCTTTTCTGTTATTATCTATTTTTTTTATTTGTAGCTTATATAGTTAACCTCCCTGTGGTTCGACCCCGATCTTACCGGATTATTTATTACTTTGACACTCTTGCACTTGGGATAAGACATCAATCTTTTGATCGTGTCACCTTTCTTGTCCTTGATTGTGATATTGAATTCTTGAAGTAATAAAATCCACCGCATCAATCTAGCCTTAGAATCTTTCTTAGAAAGAAGATATTTCAATGTTGCATGATCACTAAAAACAACAACAGTTGAGCCAACAAGATAAGATCTGAATTTCTCACATGCAAATACTACTGCAAGTAATTCCTTTTCAGTGGTTGTGTAATTCATTTAAGCACTATTTAAAGTTTTACTTGCATAATCAATCATATAAGATTTCTTATCTTTTCTTTGTCCCAAGATGGCACCCATGACATAATCACTAACGTCACACATTATTTCAAAAGGTCAATACCAATCAGGAGGTTGAATGACATGAGCAGAAGTAAGCAAGTTCTTGAGTTTAACAAAGGCTTCTTCACAATGTTCAGTCCATTCAAAAAACATTATCCTTTATTAGGAGGTTACACAATGGCTTTGATATTACACTAAAATCTTTGATGAAATTTCTGTAAAAACCAGCATGTCCTAAGAATGATCTAACATCTTTAATAGATTTTGGTGTTGACAAGTTGGCAATTAACTCAATTTTAGATTTGTCAACCTCAATTCATGTTGATGAAACAATGTGATAAAACTGAAAAGATGGTTTGTATAAATGGTTGGTCATGCCATTTGAGCTTACAAATGCACTTAGCACATTTATGAGATTGATGAATCATGTTTTGCGTGCATTTATTGGTAAGTTTGTGGTTGTGTACTTTGATGCCATCCTATTTTATAGTGTGAGTAGAATGACGTCACGAAGCCATTTAACCTTCGATAAGTCAGATTCAGTTCGTTCAAGAACTAAAGAATGCAAGAATCACTCTCACACGTTAAAACTGAAAAATTTAGAAGTAATATTCATCAATGGCTGCTGAAATTTAGGTTACATGAGTTTAAATAATTCTTGAAAAATTAACCCTAATGGATCTACCCTTATGAGCTGAACTGACCTACATACAAAACTAACTCAAAAACCCTAAATTAAAAAGCCCATAACTTGATCCAAACAAGCCTTGGATCCTAGCTGAAAACAAAGAATTAATTAAACCCAAACAAGCCTTGGGTTGTACCTAACAAAAATAAAGATAAAGACCAAAGTCCTAAGTCTTTTTCTGCCCAATGATCCTAGAAACCAATATGTCATTAAATACCATCATCTCTTTTTTTCTTGTGTAGCTAGGATGGATAAGGAATCTTGTAAGAAAAGGATGCTGAAACATTAATGAATCATTGTCACACTTGAAAACTATGTTGCAGCCCATTAAAGATCCTTGTAGAATTTATTAGATTCTCAAAACAAGCCTGCCGTATCCTTGTAGGAAAAGGATTCTTGCCAAATAGAAAGTCCACAAGTCAAAAGGGAGTAAATAACAAAATTCATATAGCTTGTTCTGACCTGTATCGCAAGTCTTTTCCCAGATCTGATGCACCTGAAAGATTACCCTAACATGGAAAAATACATCTAGAATCTTCTGATAGAATGTAAACTCGATCCAACGGTTGGATTTGGATTTATGCTCAATTGCGTAAAACTAGACAATAGGAAATTTTACACCAAAATCCAAATCTAACCTTGCTTGGATCATATTATTCCCTATCTTCTTCAAGATGATTCATCCTCGAATCACCAACAGGTTTAATGGACAATTCATTAGCCTCTTGTTCAAGCCTTTTGGAGTTATTTTCTTGCACGCACTTGCATCCAACAACATTGTATGGAAGTAGTAGCCGATATTAATTTCAAATAAGCACGCCTTGCCATCCATTTACGTATGTATTTTTGAATGATAACAACTACTGCGCTCTTTTATTTTTCATCCTTTTGGCGTTGTTCCTCATTTTCCATCGAAGCTTGAAGGTTAGAATAATCTTCTATACTTATCAACCTTAGCATCAAGTGGTTCGGCTTTAGTAGGGACAAAAGTCTTTGGTTGGGTAGCCTCATCTCTTCTCTGATTCAGCCTCTATGCTGATGAAGATGAAGCCAAATTGGTTTGAAAACATGTGCTGCCCCTTCTCTTTATTTGTCTTTCCACCTTTATCGCCATATGGATCATATCCTCCAACTCCATGTAATATTGTAATTCCACCACATTCGCAATCTCCCTATTCAGTCCATTAAGAAATCTAGCCATCATGACCTCCCTATCCTCAATTACATTGCCCCGAACCATTGTCATCTCCATTTCCATGTAATATTCATCTACTAAGTTAGAACCCTAATTTAGACTCTGTAATTTCATATACAAATCCCTATAATAATGGTTAGGCACAAATCGCCTCCCCATCAACACTTTCATCTCCTCCCACGTTGCTATTAGCCTTTCTCTATTCCTCCTCCTACTAATCACATTTTGATCCCACCAAATCAATGAATAATCTGTAAATTCAATGACTACCAATTTCACCTTCCTCGCCTCTGAATAACTACAACATTCAAAAATCAAATCCACATTTTTCTCCCACTGCAAATGGAATCATTTTTACCTTGGAAGTTAGGAATTTTAAGTTTAATGGAGTCCAAGTCCATGTCTACATCTTCATAATTCCCCATGCCACGAAAATTCACATTCCTCCTAGCTCTATTCGGTCTAGACCTGTTCCTTTGCCAACAGATTCAAAATCATAGTCATCTTCACCTCACATGTACGTTTTCATCAACAAACTCGTCAAAATCAGATCTGACATTCTGTACGTTTTCTTCATGATCTGACATTCGATTTGGTGGCCTATAGCTTGCAATTGGAAAGCGACGTCAGTGTTTTATGTCATTGATTTGTTGTTTTCAAACATTCTTTCAATCTGCAAAATTTGGTTAGTAGCACAAAATATATCCTCACCCCTCTCGTGTTTCACATAAAAATCAACAAATCAAAGTTAGTAGACTTCGCAGTGCAATCCAATTATAATTTTTAGACTCAAGAATGAATAAGTATACTGAAAACAAAGCAAAACGAAACTACAATTATGATTTCACGAGTTGCAATGCAAATTCATACAAATTGTGGACGACACAAAAATACAAAATAAAACAGAGCGAATATTAGTGAAAATAATTAATTGACTCCTTAGATAACCCAATTATGATATAAACAAAGATTTGGACAAAAACAAATAGTAAGGATCACATTTTGGAACTTGACACAATTCTGACATTTTACATAATTTTTACGCAAGAAAATTGAAACTCAGACCAAGCAATCTCCAAATGACCTCAAATTAAAAATTTAATATTCTGATACAAAACAAACACCAAATCTCAGTTTATAGCTAGTTCTCTTATGTATACATATATGCAAACCCCTTGTATGATCAGTTTGCGGTAGAATTGAACCTCAAATTAAAATCTCTAGCAAATGAAAAGCAAATAAGCCTAAATTTAGTATATAGTTTGATATCACCCCCAATAGATAGAATATGAAGTTTAAATTTATTTTAAGGTCGTTTGCTTATGGTTTACTAAGAGTTGTGTTTCTGCAACAAAATTGAATCATCTTTCAAATTTCATCTAATGTCTCTCTCTCTCTATTTTTTTTATATGTCACTGATATGATTAGAGACAGTAACAAGATGAAATATAATGATTTTTTTCTTAGATGCCGCAAACACAAGGAAGAAGAAGATGAACGACACAATGTCTGAAAAACTTCAAGGAACACTAAAAAAATGAAAATAACAGAAGGACATCACCTTGTTTTGGACTCTAGCTTTGATACCAACTGATGCGAACTTTGTGATTACATAGTCATGCAACCCACAATTAAGATTGAGATATGATCCTAGAAAACCAAAATGATATGCATCATGATTCTAACATGGAAGGGGCTGATTCTAATGCGTATGGGCATTTTGATGGTCCAATGATGAGAGCTCAAGCAAAACAACTACAAAGTGCCTTAACATGTCAGATTAGCACGACTGAAACTTCGATGAGTTTGAGGGCTTGCGAACTGAATGGAAATGGTTCAAATATGTTTGCCTGTCTACAAATAAGGCTTAGGTCATGATTTGGGAGTTTTGATGAGTTTGGGTTTGCTGTCAGCCCATGGACCAATTTTAGCCTGAATTTGTTCCTGTATAATGCATGGGCAATTAAATCCTATTCTATATGTTTTTCAAGTTCAGAATGTCATCTTTCCAGATTGTCTAACCATGCATGCATTGGTGTTTTTTACAAAAAGTTATGGTTGTTTTAGTTTTGTGTGCCTGTTTGTGTCTTCTATAAGTAAAAAACATGTGATATTTATTATTTGTCTCGTTTTCTGAACAAAGTCATTTATTTGGGTCTCCATTTTTGGTATTTCCTAAACTTTGGGGATTGTTCCAAGTATATAATAATGTTTCAGACCATGTTTTGTGACTTTTGGCAATAATATTGATGCGAACCTCATGATCACGTGGTCACGCAGTCCAAAATAAAGATTAAGATCTGATCCCGGAAAGCTGAAATAGGTCTGATAGGAGTGTGACACAATGGAAACCTGCCCTAAGGCACCAACACTATTGGATTAAGTAGAATGACGCCACGAAGCAAGTTAATCTTCGATAAGTCAGATTCAGTTCCTTTAAGAACTAAAGAATGCAAGAATCACTCTCACACGTTAAAACTGAAAAATTCAGAAGTAATTATCATCCAAGTTGCCGAAATTTTGGCTGACATGAGTTTAAATAGTTCTTGAAAAATTAACCCTAATGGACCTCTTATGTGGACTTATATGAGGTCCACTCAAAACTGACCAAAAAACCCTAAACTAAAAGGCCCATAACCTGATCCAAACAAGCCTTGGATCCTAGCTCAAAACAAAGTTTTAATTAAGCCCAAACATGAAAGAAAATAATAAAAATAGCTAATTTGTCATTAAATACCACTGGCTTTTCTTTCCTTGTGTAGCTAGGATGAATAAGGAATCCTTATAAGAAAAGGATTTCGAAACATTAATGAATCCTTACCACACTTGGATATTATACTGCAGCTCATTGAAGATCCTTGTGGAACTAGAAAATTCCCAAAACCAGCAGCCACATCTTTGTAGGAAAAGAATCCTAACCAAATAGGAAGTCCACAAGTCAAATGGAAGCAAATAACAAAATTCGTACAGCCTATGTTGACCAGTATTGTGGTGCCTTCCAAAAGTCCGATTGACCTGAAATTTTAACCCATAGTAGGACAACATGTCCAGAGAGTCCACATAAAAGTTTAGCCCAATCCAACGGTTGAATTGAGAATTATAACTGTTGCCGTAAACCTGGACTGTTGCGCTTTTTACGCCAAAATCCAAATCTGACCTTACTTGGGTTGTATCACAAGGCTGAACCATATCAAATATTAAACTTTTCAACTTCTCATTCAGAGAGTTTTCTTCCTTGTTCTTTCATTTTTAGAATTGGTTGAAGAACAAATCAAACTTAACACTCTTGCGGCGCATTTATCCTAATTGGAAGTTAGAGTTTATCCCTATGCCTAAATTGAATGATGACCGCTTATCTGAGCTGAGTAAAAAGATGATGGCTCCTAGGCTCTCCCTGAAACGCTAAAATCATTGCTTTCTTAAGAAAAAAATGAGTAAGAAAGTGAAAGAAGCCCCATGCCTACTCTTCTTTCCCTCATTTCCATTATAAATCACGTAATTTTCAACCTAAACACCATAAGAAAAATCATATTGCCAAACCTACCTTCCTTTATCTTCACATCAGATTGTGAGTTTGTTTGAGTTTACCTTCCTTTATCTTGGAATCAGAAACATCAAGGATTGTGGATCTTTTTTTTGCTAAGGTTTGATTTGAATTCTATTGATTTGTGGTTGTTCTTCTCTCATCTGAGTTTAACTTGCTGATTGTTGTGGTTGTTTGTGAACTGAGTTGAAAGACTTTGTTGCTTGGATTTGTCTGTGAATTGTGGGAATTGATATACTATGGCTGGTGAAAGAGATGAGATTCCAAGAGAAATCAGTTTGGAACAAGAGCAACTTAATGGGTTCAACGATCTCATGATGAGATTCAGGAAGAAATGATGGGAATTCATGATTAGATTGATGCACTCATGCAAATGATGTAAAGGAACAATTTGCAACCCTAACAAAGGCAAGCCTGTAGGATGCAACAAAATGCTGTTGTAGAGGCTGAATTGGAGTCAAATGGAGATGACGAGGTTGATGAAAGGGGTAGACCAAGAAGACAAAATAATCATCCTCCTAGTCGAATTAAACTTAAAGTTCCATCATTTAGAGGTAGTAGCTCACCTGAGGAGTTCTTGGAGTGGGTTCGGAAAGTTGAGAAGGTGTTCTATTGGTACGAGTATACTGATGAAAAGAAGTGTAAGGTGGTTGCGTTGGAGTTTACTGATTATACTTTGTTATGGTGGGAGAACTTTAAAATTCAGAGGAGAAGGGATGACGAAGAGGATATCACCATTTGGACGGCTATGAAAAGGGTGATTAAGAAGAGGTTTGTACTAGATTACTACAAACTGGAGTTATACATAAAATTTCAGACCTTACGACAAGGTTTTTTTAGTGTGGAGGAGCTACTAATGATACGTTGCAGCATATATCTAGGTTTATTGCTAATGTTGATAGAACCCCAAGAACAAACCATAGCTAGGTTTATTGCTAATGTTGTTGAGTTGTAGCCATATATCTTCCTTGAGGATGTGATAAAACTTGCAACAAGGATAGAGAGACAACAGAAGAAAGGAAGTTTCCGAGCTGGCATAACAACACCGAATGCTTCAAAATCTATTTCCACATCTTTACGAACATGGAATGCTCCTAAAAAGGATGAGAAAGTGGGGTTTAGTAAGGAGAGTACAAGTTCAGACTTTACAAAGGGTAAAGAAAAGGTGATCGAACCTCAACATCCTAAGAGGTCGCGAGACATTAAGTGTTTCAAATGTTTGGGGCCATGCATATTGTTTTTGAATGTCCGAACAAGAGAGTTATGGTGGTGTATGGGAAAGATGGAGAGTTGGTCACTAGCAATGAGGCCGAATTTGAAGTTGAGGATGAGCGCGAAGAAGATTTTAAGCCAGCGGAAAGGGATTTGTCAGTGGTGCAGCAGGTTTTGAATGCACAAATTAACGTTAGTGAAGAACAACGTGAGAACATCTTTCATTCAAGGTGTCAGATTCGGGATAAGGTGTGTGGAATTATTATTAACAATGGAAGTTGCACTAATGTTGCGTCCACTACCTTGGTGGAGAAGTTGGGTTTAACTACTGTTTCAAATCCTAAACTGATAGTTTACGGTGGCTTAACGAGAATGGAGAGATTTGACAAAGCAGGTTCGTGTGCCTTTTCCATCAAAACCTATCATGATTAGGTTTTGTGTGACGTGGCTCTAATGTCAGCTAGCCATGTCTTATTGCAGTGTCCGTGGCAATTTGATAAAGAAACCTAAAATGGACGAAAGAATGCTTACTTGTTTATGTTGGATGGGAAGAAGGTGAATTTGTTGTCATTGAGTTCTCAACAAGTTAGAGAGGATCAGTTGTTAAGTAAACAAAATGAGATGAAATTGGGTCAAGAGGGGAGGCATCGAGCAAGCATTAGCTTTGATTGGGGTTGTTTTCATGGCATAGGCAAAACCATTATTGCAAGTGAAGAATGTGGAATTGCCAACACATATTATGAAGTTGCTTTAGGAGTTTTCAGATGTGTTTTCAAAAGAGTTACCTAAAGGTTTACCACTTATTTGTGGGATTGAGCATCAAATTGACTTGGTGCCAGGAGCTTCACTTCCTAATCGACCAGCTTATGAGCATAATCCAGAGGAGGTAAAGGAGATTCAAAGGCAGGTTGGTGAGCTCTTAGAGAAGGGTTACGTGCGAGAGTCACTCAGTCCATGTTCCGTGCCTACCTGGATTGTGCCGAAGAAGGATGGAACTATGCAGATGTGTGTGGACAGCCGTGCAACCAATAAGATAACAATTAAGTATTGATTTTCTATACCAGACTTAATGATTTGCTTGATGAGTTGCATGGTGTTGCGTTGTTTTCTAAAATTGATTTGATGAGTGGTTATCATTAGATTAGGATGAAAGAGGGGGATGAGTGGAAAACAACATTTAAAACTAAACACAGGTTGTATGAATGGTTGGTAATTCAATCTGAGCTATCTAATGCACCTAGTATATTTACGCGACTTATGAATCATGTTTTGAGGAAGCATATTGGATTATTTGTTGTCGTGTATTTTGATGATATTTTGGTGTATATTAGAAATTTTAATATTCATGTGGAGCATCTTAGGGTTGTATTTGAAACTTTACGAGATGCTAAATTATATGGGAAACTAGAGAAGTGTCAATTCTATTAGGAAGGTGTTGTGTTTTTTGGTTATATCATTTCTAGTAGTGGTATTAAAGTTGACGAAGAAAAGATAAAAGCGATTAAAGATTGGTTGAAACCCTTTAGTATTGTTTCATTTTATCGGCGATTTGTGAAGAACTTTAGTTCTATAGTTCCTTGACTGAATGTTTGAAAAAGAGAAGTGAGTTTAGTGGAGCGAAAATGCATAGAAGTCTTTTGAGTTGATTAAAGAGAAGTTATGTACTGTGCCTGTTTTAGCACTTCCAAAATTTACTAAGACATTTGAGATAAAGTGTGATACTTCCGGGGTTGGAATTGGGGTTGTGTAGCAAGAAAAGAGCCTTATTGCATACTTTAGTGAAATGTTTAATGGTGCACAATTGAACTACTCAACTTATGACAAGGAGTTCTATGTCTTAATTTGAGCTTTAGAGGTATGCCATCACTACTTCTTACCAAAGGAGTTTGTTGTGCATATTGACCATGAATCTTTGAAGTATATATTAAGGGTCAAAGCAAGCTGAACCAAAGACATGCTAAGTGGGTAGAGTTTATGGAGTCATTTTCATATGTCAACAAGTATAAGAAAGGGCAAGTTAATGTAGTTGCTGATGCTCTTTCTAGGAGGTATGCACTGATTTCTATGTTAAATGCAAGGTTGATGGGTTTTGAACAAGTGAAGGATCAATATGCTAATGATTCCTATTTTGCCAATATGATTGCTGAATGTGCTAAAAGAGCTTGTGATGGGGATAGGGGTTGGGTTGAATTGGAGGGGCCTACCAAACTAAAACATGAATTCGTCGAACCATTTGTCGACCTCAACGCAGACCTGTCTTTATGCTCTGATTTCTATGTTACTTGTTCAAGATAGGCAGAATGTGTATTCTTTCAGGTTTTTTACGGGAGTTGCTTGTGCGAGAGGCTCATAGTTGATGCGAACCTCGTGATCACGTGGTCACGCAACCCACACGCAAAGACACCAATTCTCGGAAAGCCAAGTAAATCAGGTTTGATAGGAGTGTGAAACAAAAATAACTTGTACCTAGGCACCAGTACTATTGGCAACGGAAACCCCCACCCAACAAATATTGATTCGCGAACGAGAAGTATAAGGATGACACCACAAAGTCAGTTGTTCTTCGATAAGTCATTTTCAGTTCTTTAGAGAACCAAGGAAGGGAGATTATCCCACCAACACACAACAAGTGCAGCAAAGAAGTTTATTGATTTGAAAATTATGTAACCTTACATGTTTGGTTATGCCTTTATTTATATTGACTCTAGACTTAAAGAAACCCTAATGGACCCCCCTAGGTAGACAAATAAGTAATAATAACCCAAAAACTAAGAAGAAAATAATAAAAATAATAAAAATCCAAAAATTACCATCCTAAATATGCTAGAATCAGATTTTTCACCCTTAAGAAGTCCTACATAAACTAGGAAAAATCTGATTTGAAAAATTTGTGTTGCAGCCCCTTTTCCTTTGATGTCCTTGATTAGCTTGGATTTCCTTGTTTAACTTGGACAAATAAGAAAACAAATTTCCTCTGTTGCTGATTTAATTACTTTCCTTTCTATATTAGGAAAAGCATTAAATAGTCCTCCCCTCTTTAGGAATAAGATATGGCCAACTTCCTAACTTAATTAGGAGAATAAATTACTGACTTTTTATCCTTGTAGCATTAGGAAAAAAAAAAGCCTAACAAGGCTGGTATTGGGCCGAACATATCAACCCCTTGTTCCACACGAATTGGGCTCTTCTTGGACCTGAACTAGATGAATGAAAGGCTATCCATCATGCTCCTTAAATGTCCCAAGCCCCTCTAGATCCATCTTGCTCCATAAGTTCTGAACAAGCCCATTCAATGCTTCTTTAAGCTTCTTTGCCCTAGCTCTTGTGATTGGCCCAATTGGCACCTCCAATGGGTCGTTGGCATGATTATGCTTGGTGTTGGGCTGATCCGCATCATCCCCTCTCTCTTCAAAAGGATTCGACCTCGAATCATCGCCTACATCAAACAGAGTAAGATCAGAAACATTAAAGGTAGCACTAACACCATACTCACCTGGCAAATCAACTTTATAAGCATTGTCATTGATCCTCTCAAGTATCTGAAATGGCCCATCTCCTCGTGGTTGTAGCTTTGATTTCCTATGGGCCGGAAATCTCTCCTTGCGCATATGCACCCAAACCCAATCGCCGGGCTTAAAGACAACATGTTTGCGCCCCTTATTGGCTTTGGTCGCATAAACACGATTCCTCTCTTCAATCTGTTGCCGCACACTCTCATGGAGTGTATTCACCACCTGTGCTTTACGATTACCATCCAAACTAACCCTTTCATCAACAGGCAAAGGAATCAAATCCATTGGAGTTAAAGGGTTAAATCCGTACACA
>Ga0307510_10009913_pt1 | contig 11328 bp, 17 predicted proteins | sample 12_EM_MG_FD_207224 | JGI IMG/M metagenome (GOLD analysis project Ga0307510, IMG submission 207224) | Populus trichocarpa ectomycorrhiza microbial communities from riparian zone in the Pacific Northwest, United States - 12_EM | ecosystem: Host-associated > Plants > Roots > Unclassified | place... | reverse complement strand
CGAACTTGTCCCTGCAAGAGACGGACGAATATATCATGCTGGATCCTCGCGCGCCACGCAGTTCCCCCACGGCTGCGCGGGCGCCAGTGCGACGCAGTCAGTTCACGGAAGGCATCGTCTTCGTCGTCGGTGGCGCGGGATACGTCGAGTATGGGAACCTCGAGGAGTGGGCGGGCAAGGCGGGGCGTCGAGTCACGTATGGCGGGACGGAGATCTGGGACCCGGAGGGTTTTGCAGGTGTGCTGAGGGATCTTGGCAAGGCGCAGACTTGAAGGGCGATGGGTGTGGTATGGTACGGTACGGATATCGCTCTAGACTCTAGATACGCGAAGCTGGAGCAGCCTTTTTCTCACACAATGAGGGATTTTGACGAGTGAGGAACTGCACGACTGACACATCTCCCTTGAACGCCCAGTGCAAAGGAGTCGAGCCTGTGCTGTTGCATCTGCGCCGTTCTAGACAAGGAGCCGTGCGACTTCTACATGTTCTTCTGACGCCGGATGAACAGGAGCCTCGGGCCGTCCATCCATCCATTCTTTCTCTGGGCTGGGCTGATGATACATCTGCACCCATGTTCGATAAAGAACCGTGGAATTTCTGAATTTCTCTTGAACGATGCTGAATTCAGAGGAGTCAAACCGTCCTCGTCCTGAGCAGTCACGTCCGCATCATGCTCGACAAGAAAATAGGGTCTTTCAAAGTTAGCATTATGTACACCATTATTTGTCCCATTCGTTATCTCATTATCCCTTCAGGAGTTCAATAAATGGAGTGATTAATGGCAACTTTTTGATGAATGGCCTTCAAGGGCTCCTACTTTGTTAAGTGACCATTCTTCCCATCCTTCTGTGTTCCATTAACAAGACCGCTAGTTTTTGGAGTTTTATTTTATTTTTTGATGTGGCATCAACCTTGCGCAATGACACCCTGTTCCCTTCCACCATATACACAATCCCTTTATACAATGGACTTAACGTCCACGCAAGAGTTCAAAAGGGAAGGTGCAGGAGCGGTTAGAACCAAGCACACTCGATCCGAGAGCATGCGATGGAGCAAAAGCTAAAGTGGACCACGATTGTTAGTTGCTCTACCGCTGCGAAAGGGGAAAGAGGGAGACAGAGAGAAAGAGAGAGAGAGTGTGTGTGAATGATAAATGCGACAGACTAAACACAAACACAGGGAATCAAAAGAGGGGGAAACACGATGCTAAGCAGCATGACTGAGGTGTTGCTAACCTCCTGTTCATGTTGCTGCGCGCTGGCTTTTATAGTTCAACTGCTAGCTATTTACAATCTATACTAATTGTCCTTAGCACTAATAAAAGGGGTCTGTCCTGAGAACGAGCGCGCAATAACAAGGGAGAGAGGAGGGCAGCGGTCCTGTGGCGTTGGTCAGATCGGGAGGGGCATCCAGATTCGGGCATTTGCAAGCCCAGCACGTATCCCGTCGTTACACCTCCCGGGTGCTTTGAAAATTGACCCTCCTGGGTCAATGCGTCGATGGTGCTTTCTGTGGCCGGAATCATCCACTGGCGATGCGAAACGGGGCAAGTGAGAACAGAGATGATGGTCGGGTGTCTTGCATGGCTTGCAAGTTGGGTGCGGACAGCGTTGGGTCCGTGCAAGGTGCTGGGGGCGGTTCTCCTGGCTTGTCCGGCAGAGGCGCGGTGATCGGAGGGGCTTGAGGATTGACGATGAAGGGTGGCATGCAGGCGCACTTGTGCTTCAGTTCGTCATCGCGTGTGGTTCTGGGCGCGGCGCGGTCAGCATTGAGGATGCAGGCGATGTCGACGAAGCTGGCGGCATTGTCGTTGAAGTTGCTGTTGCTATTGCTGGTGGTGTTGATGGTGTGAGTAACGGCGGCGGCTTGAGGGGTGTCGGAAAGGTGGTTGGTTGTGTCGATGGTATTGTTGCTGGTGCTGCTGTTGTTGTTGTCGATAACGGTGCTGATGTCGATGGCAAAATTATTGTTATTGACGTTGTTGTTGCGGTGGCCACAGCTGGCATCGTCGATGATGCTGCTGTTGCTGATTTTGTTGTGGTTGTTGATGTTGATGGCGAAAGTGATGATGGCGGTGGCAACGGTGTCTGAGTTGCTGCTGCTGTTGTTGAATGCGATGGCAAAGGCGATGTTGTCGATGTTAGTGGCCTTGTTGTCGCTGGTGGTGGTGCTGGTATTGGCAGCGTTGATGATGCTGGCGACGTCGTTGGAGTTGCGGTTGCTGCTGGTGTTGCTATCGACGTTGGCGTTGAAGGTGTAGGTGATGTTGATGAGGCTGACATTATTGTTGAAGTTGTTGTTGCTGTTGCTGGTGTCGGTGTCAGGGGTGCAGGTGGTACTGACGAAGCCAGCAGCATTGACGGCGTTGTCGCTGCTGCTGCTGGTGATGGTGTCGGCGGACTTGAAGGTGCAGGTGGTGTTGACGCGGCCGACGGCGTCGTTTGAATTGCTGTCGGTGCTGCCGACGCTGGTGCTGTGGGTGCGAGTGATGTCGGAGGTGATGGTTTGGGCAGTGTCGAAGTTGAGGGGGTGCTCTAGCTGTCAAAAAGAAGGGGGATCTTGCGCCGCATCGACACATTTTGAGTCGGCTTGAGGATCGATTTGGGGAATGGTGTCAGCGTCGGAGGATGAGGAGGATATCTTGTCACAATCGTGGTTGAAGCTGTGGTGGACGTTGGCGGTGTGGGACGCGTTGCTGCTGATGCTGGTGCTGTCGCTGTCGTCGTGCCTTGTGCCGTGCTTGATATTGAGGGTGTGTCCGCCCGGATCGTACACGAACTTGCCATTGTTGTTGGCGCCGAAGTTGCTGGGCTTGAGGGGGTGGGTATTGCGGCTGCGGTTGCTGCTAATGTGGATGGTGTCACCGGTGCTGTCATTGCACGCTGGCCTGTCTTCGATGTTGTTGTTGGGGTGGTTGTTGTTGTTGCTGGGGACTTGCGCTGGCTCTGGCTTCGTTATCAGGCTCGCGTCGCTGTTTTCTGTGTTTGTAATGTCGGTTTGCTCTTGCATTTGGCGGATATTTGGTTTGGCTTCGGTGATTTCAGTTGGCGGTGGTGATGCGGCAGCGATTGGCGAAGGTGGAGGCGGCGGGAGTTCGTGGGCTGGAGACGTAGATGGTGGCGGAGAAGATGATGGCAGCAAAGGTGGTAGAGGTGATGGCAAGGTCGAGGGTGGTGGTGAAAGCAAGGACAGTGGTAGCGGAGACAACGTTGGCGACGGCGACGGCGGTAGCGGTGATGGCAGTGGTGGCAAAGACAGCATTGGCAAGAGCAGCGAGACTGAAATCGGACGGTGGAGCACGGGAGTGGCTGATATGAGAGGCGTTGTGGTGGCGAGTGCAGGCCAAGGACGGGCGATGACATCCGACGCTAGTGGCGGTGAAGGTGAGGGATCGGCAGGCACAGCTGGCATGCTAGCAATGAGGTCGTTGGTGGGAGTCCTCTGCAGGATGTCCCAGATTTGCTGTTTTGCGTCAGGGGGAAACTGGGCACGGGTGTTGGGGTGAAAGCCTTGCCAGAAAAGTTCTTCACACTCTCCTAGGGACATGTAATGGGAGGTGATGAGGGGATCGCAACAGTACCAGAAGATCATGGCATATTCCTTGACGTCACCTTTGGTTTTCATGCACCATTTTGAGGACTTGTTGATGAATTCGTGAAGTTCTTGTTTGTCAAGTTGTATCTCAGCAGGTGTGGTGCTGTGAGACATGGCAGTGTGGTAGCGTCCATGGGTTCCTCAGGTGGCAGGGCAAAGCGTTCTGGATGGAGCAAGATGGGAGGCCCGATAATGGTGCTGATAATGGTGCTGAGTGAATTAGTAGGTAATAAACAAGTCCAAACTGAAAATAAATGGGAATAAGAAAAGAAGCAGTGGACTTTAAAAGCCACTGCCTCTCTGGGGCAGCCACTTATATGATGGACTTAATGTCCACACAAGAGTTCAAAAGGGAAGGTGCAGGAGTGGTTAGAACCAAGCACACTCGATCTGAGAGCGTGCGATGGAGCAAAAGCTAAAGCAGACTGCGATTGTTAGTCACTCTACCACTGCGAAAGGGGAAAGAGGGAGACAGAGAGAAAGAGAGAGAGAGAGTGTGTGTGAATGATAAATGCAATGGACTAAACACAAACGCAGGGAATCAAAAGAGGGGGAAACACGACGCTAAGCAGCATGACTGAGGTGTTGCTAACCTCCTGCTCATGTTGCTGCATGCTGGCTTTTATAGTTCAACTGCTAGCTATTTACAATCTATACTAATTGTCCTTAGCACTAATAAAAGGGGTCCATCCTGAGAACGAGCACACAATAACAAGGGAGAGAGGAGAGCAGCGGTCCTGTGCACTGTAAACTCTAGAGCTACTGAAATTCAGATGTTAAAATACCAAATGACTGAATTTCATATATTTTTTATCTGAAATATTTGGACACTTTTTTCAGAAGAAAAGATGCTGAAAAAAGACAATGAATTTTGACTGAAAATCAGACCAACTAGACCAGTATGATGAAGCATTGAAAAGATGCTGAAATTTGACTGAAATCACACAAGCTTAGACTCTTCAAAAATCTACATACCCCATCATCGCTGCTGCTGTTGCTTGCACATTGCACGTCGCCATCATTCGCACATCGCCGTCAGCCACACACTGCCCACAAGCAATGGCTGTCACCTGCATGCTGCCGTCGGCCACACGTCACCATTGCTTGCGCGCGTCGCCATCAGCCATGTGGTGCCCACAAGCAATTCCTGTCACCTGCGCGTCACTGTCGACCACGCGTCACCATTGCTTGCACGTCACCATCGGCCGCATGGTGCGCCCGAGCAATGCCTGTCACCTGCACATCGCCGTTGCCTGCGCGTCACCGTTCGCGTCACCGTTGGCCGCACAGTGCCCACGAGCAACGCCTGTCACCCGCATGTCGCTGTTGCCTGTGCATCACCATTTGTGTCACCATCAGCCGCACGGTGCCCACGAGCAATGCCTGTCACCTGCACATCGCCGTCGCTGTGGATGTGCCGCCGCCATACCCAACTTGAAGATGCTCAGAGTACAATTCCGAAATATGATGTGATTTTCATGGTATTTGAGGAAGGAAATAAACGTCGTATGTTCCTGTATGTACCGTCCGCAGTGCTGGTTAGTTAGTGTATATACATTTGTGGGCTCATCATTGCCGCCGCTGTAAATGTTCTGCTGCCATTGCCGCCTAAGCAAGCCTGTCGCCCGTCAAAGCGACCCGCTACGTGACAGTCAGCGAATACTTCAAGAAAACAGAAAAAAGAGCACTTACTGTGTGGTCCAACCAACGCATCGCGACCCCATAACAAAAAACTTCCACCGCAACCAGGGGGATCTGCGTTATTGTGGTCTTGAGGCAGGCGAACTCAGCGTTGTGAAGGCCAACATGTATCTCGTCCGTGAGGTATGCGAACATTACATTTGCTCTAGAGATTATCAGCAGCAGTAAAAACGAAAAAAGATCAAAACACACCTGGCAGAGTGGTCGGCAGCAAGCTCATGCAACAAGTCCACCAGATCCAGCACAACTACACCAACGAAATCCCGAGCCCATGGACCCATGAAGCGAGTGATGATGTGCAGGTAACGGATGGCAAAGATGATAGCTTGAATGAAACAAATGCACATGAAGAGAGAGATGAGGAAGGCAGGCATGGTAGGATGAGAGAGGCAAGGTGTTGTCCAAAATACAGGTGTGCAAGCACTCGATGTATGTGATGACGATGCTCAGCGTACCAAACAATGCACGATGCAATGTGCACCAACACAGGCAAATACTCTCAGAGCGAGTGCGTTCATACAAGGCTCACTTGCTCTGTATTGTTGCTGATGGCTAGTCCGCTTCAGCGAATACCGCATGCGCCAGCGGGCCACTGCGGTCGATCAACCCCCATTTTCCCTGGTCCCCAACACAGCCGATGACACACTGAATGGACTTGATGTCAGTGGGGTCCAAGCGCCCAGTCTGTGAGTAATACAGAATCGGCAGCATCTCATGGGCGTTAGGTAAAATAGTATGAACTTGTCGGATGACTGCAAGACAAACGTTCTTGGGCTTCTCGGTTTGAAGTTCAGTGGATTTGGGAATTGGGATGACGACAATGTACAGAAGTTGCCCGAAGAACGTTTGAGGCTCAAGAACTTCTGAACGGTTCCAATGGCACTGGTTTCGATCAACGAGTTGCTCATACTATTGGGCCAAGATAGAATTAAATGACTTCCCGAACACATGTGACAATTAGATCACGCACATGGATGAAAGTCGCATCTCGGCCATCCATGCGTTTGGAGACAATTTTATACGCATGCATGATGTCTCCACCCTCAAGACGATGGAGTTTGCCCTACTGCTCAACATCCTCCAGAAGATATTTCCTGGCGACCCTTGGAAAGACACCGAACCACATCGCCAAGCCGTTCGTGAGGACCTTGCGAATGGCCTTATTAAGGGTACCCACTTGGCTCGGAGTCACAAGTTCATATTGTGGATCTGCAATGAATAGTCTTTAGATTATGGTGAAGGTGCCAAGACGTGACTTACAATCCTCAAGCCTCTTCGTTTGCGAAGAGGAATACTTGGGAGGCTTTCCAAGCTGCTCATTAGTAAGGTTGTATAAAAATTTGACCTGGCGGAGCTGCGACAGGTCAGTAAGGTGTCGGTCCATGTTCATGTACAGGTTTCGTCAACTCTGGATGCTGCGTTGGAAGTACCCGCATTGCCTCTTGATGGGGAAAGCCCATGTTGCCCAACATGGACCCATCCATCTGATTTGGTCAGGAATGTGGAGGAGGGCGTGTATTGTGAGTGGGCACGCTGGGAGTCGTTTGGGGTCGTGCTGGTAGTAGAGGCTGGATGCGTGGATCATATCAGCGTTCGACTTTTCGGAAACAAAAAGGGGGGGGGGGGGACGCACCGCTCATAATCAACCACCCATTTACGAATTCCCGACTCGATGTCGTCGATGTCCTTCTTGCTGATCTCAAATTGAAGACACAGATTGAGTATTCCAACGAGGGAGCAGAAATGTTTGTAATAACGCTCTTCAGGAAAGTGATTTTGAAGAACGGTGGGGGCAATGAACAGAGACCACACAGACCATGTCGAAGACGTGAAATATGAACAGTCCTTCACTAGGTTGGGGATGGCCGCACCAAACAATGAAGGCATTGTCTTTGTAGCTTCTGCAGACATAGCGCCAATGACTTGCCAAATATCTGGATTCAAGACATAGGGCTGACCCTCATCCATTCCCTTGTAGCGACCAGACCAGAAGAGAACAAGGTTCAGGATGAGGTTTTCCCAGATCAGGTGCATGAAGTTGTACGGAAACGACTGGGGAAACCTCAGGGACCCAAGAGCGCTGAGAAGAGGGACCCCTTTGATGCCATACGCCTTCACAAGCTTCTCTTGCTGCACTTCTGTGGGCGCGGACTCCACTGCATTGGCCTGCGCCATAAAGGAATCGTGCAAGCGTAGCGGTAACCTCTCTGGACGATACTCGACAACATCAGTCGGCTTGGGATGATTACGGCAGGACAGCGGTACATAGAGCGTCCTGTTTTGCAAGTTCGGGATGTGAATATCTCGGATCTCACACATTCAACAGGGACACAGGGAATTGTGTCCCTTCATGCGCATGATCATGGAAACGGCGGGGATATCACCAAAGGCTGTGATAAGATAGGCATGGAGGGTGAAGCGGCGGCTCGAGAGGGTATCATATGTGGGCACACTGATTGCAAGCTCAAGCAGTTCTTGCACAAGCAGATGGATGAACGAGTCTGCATTCCATGGCTTTTTTGGACCAGGTATTATCCCAACACAAAGGATGTTGTCCCTCTGGAAGCGTTCATCTGGGGGGAGATTGTAATTGAAAACGAGGAGGATCCATGCGGTATGCTTCCGCTTTTTGAATGGAGCGAAGCCATCGGTGGCGAAGCCAAGTGCGATGTCACGATGATCTGAGAAGTAATGGTGGGTTAGAGTTTGATCTCTAACAACAACATGCTCTCCAAGGAGCAAGCGATAATGGAGCCCATCAAAAATATCCGTTGTCATTCCGGGGGTGCACATGCAGGTCTTTGCATGTTCATCAGCATGGTACTGGAGGCGAGTGGCGTAGGTGCGATTTGATACCAACACGCAGAGACGAGGGATGAGGGACATATAAGAGAACATTCGCCTTGCTTGGCCAGACCCATCCAGACGCGACGTTTTGCACTTTGGGCATTCTTCAAGTTCAGCATACGGACCAGCATAGCAGATACATGAATTGATGCAGCATGCAAATTCTATGGGCTTGAAGCGGGAGAGATACCAAACATGGGATCGCGTCTTGGCGAAATTCAACATGCCTGCCTTGGAAAAATTATACACCATTTCATCAAAGGCCAAGGCAGTTAAATTGTTCCTCATCTTCATTGCGAACAGACGCAGGATATCCAGATCATAGCCCGAGATAGAAAACTTGCCTAAACACAAAAACACCGGTGAGTCAGAGTACGCAATAAAGAATGCTCAAACTTACCAAGTCCCTCTGCCTCCGCGATGAACTCTTCATCCAACATATCCCAATTCGAGACGATGCCCTCATGCAGGTCCACTTCGCCTTCCATGTCGACGTCCTCTCCATTCCAGAAGTCATCAATTCCGGGATCGACAGAGTCTGTATCGCCCTCAAGAGCGTCTTCAGAACTCTCGTCATCAGTTTCATTGGTAATTCGATGCGTCCGAGCATGAAGATCCAGAAGGACTTCATTGATGAAGCGACGGGACAGCACAGTACGAGCATCCTCTGGCGATTGAAGTAGACCCAAATCTGCTGGTGGATCGAGGTCGAATGAGGGTGCGTGCAATTGGGGATGGCCACTGGAGGAAGAGCCAGCATCAGCCTGAAAATTGGTGATGCGACGCCGCTTGGGAGGTGGAGGGGCTTGGGCTTGGGCTTGGGCTTCAGCTTGGGCTTGGGCTTGGGTTTCAGCTTCAGCTTCAGCTCCAGCTCTCATGGCTTTCATGTGCTTCCGTAGTGGCCATTGGGTCAGTAGATGATTGCAGCAAGGGCATGGCCTGACAACGTTTTTCCTTGGCGTTGGCATCGACACGATGATCCAGGGTGATCGGTGGGAGAAGGATTCAGAGTGTGCTAAGACAAAGTTATGTGGATGTCAAGTTGGTGCAGAATGCAAAAAACTTACATGGAAAACCCCTACAAGAGGGCTGTGAAGGGCTTGAAATCGACAAAGATGAACGTCGGGGGGGTTGGTGCAAGTGAGCGGCACAGTGCCAGTGCTACCACCATCTCAAATCAGACGTCTCATGACCCATGATCTGAATATATTGCATAGAAACCGGAATCCAGGACATCAAGAACGTAAAGGAGTATTAGTTCCGGTGAATGGTGGTTAACGTTTGGGGTGAACAAGGTGACGTGAAATGGCAGCGGACCCACGGTCACATGACTTTTAGTATGTTTCCTATTTCCTGGTGGCGCCAAGAAAAGTTCAACTTGTTCCTCCCATCCTCAAGCTCACGATCAACTGTCCACTGACCCTATTCACCAATTGACTTGTTGCGGCAGCAATTTGATCACCTTGTCAATCCCAGATCTTAAGAGCGGGATTTTCATGGGGTAGGGGGCCATCATGACTGGCGGTGGTAAGATAAGTCCTCAAACTCGTGATCGACTATCTGCTGACCCATTCACCAATTGACTTGCTGCAGCGGTGACTTGATTGCCCTGACAATGAGATGGTTCTCACATCTTGTCAGTGGGATTTTTTCATGGAGTAGGGGGTCATCGTGACCGGTGGTGGTAAGGTAAGTCCTCAAGCTCGCGATCGACTGTCTGCTGACCCCATTCATCAATTGACTTGCTGCAGCGGCGACTTGATTGCCTTGACAATGAGACAGCTCTCATATCTTGTCAGCAGGATTTTTTCATGAGGTACGGGGTCATCGTGACCGACGCTGGTGACGGGCCTGGTGAGATGGACGCGACATAAAGTTGTCCATTGCTGCGTTGTTGGGTCGTTACCTGTCTCACCCTGGGCCCATCTGGACTTGTCTCACATTGTTATTTGGTTTTATTCAACCCGTCATATATCGCCCTCATTGGTATGTCTCTCCCGCTTTCGAATTTCTCCGTTTTGGCTCACGGTCTAACTCTTCAATAGAGTTCTTAATGGGTGCCAAATCCACATCTGCCAAGAAGTCTGCAGCAAAGAAGTCGATGGCAAAGAAGTCTACAGCGAAGAACTCGACAGTGAAGAACTCAATGGCAAAGAACTCAACAGCAAAGAACTCAATGGCGAAGAACTCAACGGCGAAGAACTCAACGGCGAAGAACTCAATGGCGAAGAACTCAACGGCAAAGAACTCAACGGCAAAGAACTCAATGGCAAAGAACTCAATGGCGAAGAACTCAACGGCGAAGAACTCAACAGCAAAGAACTTGACAGTGAAGAACTCAACAGCAAAGACGTCTATGGTGAAGACATCTACGGTGAAGGAGTCTGCGGCGAAGGAGTCTGTGGCGAAGAACCCCACAGCGAAGGCTCCTGGCCAGAAGGCTGCCCCTAAGCAGTGCGTCACTGTAGGTAAGGAGAACCATTCTCCTGCAACCATTACCCCGGCCTCTGCATCTGCCCCAATCTCGGTGAGGCGCCTGCGTGCCCGACCTCTTGTCCATGCCCCAGATGAAGGTATGCCCATCTGCTACTATCACTCATGACTGACAGCTTACCACCGCCATCGGCATCCCCTGTTTGTCACCACCATTGTTGTTGTCACCCATGCGTCACCGCTTGTTGTTGTCACCTGCACATCACCACCACCATTGTTATCACCTGCGCATCAACAGGCAATGCAGCTTCTGCTGCTTCTGCTGCCAAGGTCCCTCAGGATCCGAACCTAGTAATAGAAACATTTAGGGAATGTAAGCCTTCTGCTGACTTGGCGATTGCCTGTGGTGAGTACTTCAAGTTGTTTTGTCAATGCCTCAACTATTAAATATATATATTTTCCAGCTCAGCTTAATATCGCGAGGCAAGAGCTCCAAGATGCTTGAGATGCAGCGGCTGCTCAGTCCCGCAAGGATGAACCTCGGGTTGAACACCCAGCCAAAATTGGCAAGCTTCAAAATGCAATGGGCCTCCAGACGAAATACTGGAAATATTTCTACTTCCGCATGAGTTTTTATTTCTCTTGCAAGGTGTACTGTAACTGAATCATGCATATTATAGGCTGATGTTAGAAATTTTGCTGCAGCTGTGGGCCTCAAGTGTAACACCCATTGGTCTAATCAAGACATAAACA
>Ga0307510_10009912_pt1 | contig 11328 bp, 8 predicted proteins | sample 12_EM_MG_FD_207224 | JGI IMG/M metagenome (GOLD analysis project Ga0307510, IMG submission 207224) | Populus trichocarpa ectomycorrhiza microbial communities from riparian zone in the Pacific Northwest, United States - 12_EM | ecosystem: Host-associated > Plants > Roots > Unclassified | place... | reverse complement strand
CGAGCATGCTCAGGCTTGAAAGATGTTTGCTGACTTCGGGTGAAAATCAGAAAGATCATTCCACGCTGCAGGCATTAAACTTCCGACCTTCGAATGCAGGACGCACGCATCAGAATGCCTCATTTGCGGCCGTCCCCATGTCCGTCCAACATAACAGCCGTTTGGGGTAGCGTAATAACATGACGACGCGCCTGAGAGCCTTGGCCTTTGTATTCAGTCTCGCATTGACCGTTGCATCCGGGCAGGCCGCACTCGCTGCCGAGCCCGAAGCGCAACCGCAGGATGCTCAGTACACCAGGCTGATCGGCGACTATCTCGTCGATAAACGCATTACCACCGAGTTGGTCGATCACATGCCGGCCTCCGGCTCGGTGCCATCGCCATTGAAGTTCTTCGGACGCATTCCCGGCACGCCCGGTGAGCTGACGTACGCGAAGGACATCGAGCGCTACTACCAGGAGTTGGCGAAATCATCACCGCGGGCGCGGTTCTGGAAGCTCGGCACGACCGAAGAGGGCCGTGACCAGGTGGTGCTCGCTATCGCGGACGAGGAGACCCTCAAAAACCTCGACAAGTTTAAGGCTGACTTGGCGGCGCTGGCGGATCCCCGCCGCACCACCGAGGAGCAGGCGAAGGCCATCATCCACACCTCGAAACCTATTTACTGGATCACCAGCGGCATTCACTCGCCTGAGACGGGTGGCCCGGAAATGCTCATCGAGCTGGCCTTCCGGTTGATGGTCGAGGAAACGCCATTCATTCAGAGCATCCGCAACAACGTCATCACATTCATTACACCGGTGGTGGAGGTCGACGGGCGCGAGAAAGAGGTGGATACCTACTACTACGGTAAGAAGACCGGCAAGCCGCGGCCGCCGCTCATGTACTGGGGTAAGTATGTCGCGCACGACAACAATCGTGACGGCATGGGGCAGTTCCTGAAGCTCACTCAGAACATCACGAAGGGTGTGCTCGAATGGCACCCGACATTGCTCCACGATCTGCACGAGGCGCAATCCTACCTGTATGTGTCGACGGGGACCGGCCCGTACAATCCCTCGCTCGACCCGGTGCAGGCCGACGAATGGTGGCTGCTCGCCGAGACCGAAGTGTCGGAAATGGCGAAGCGCAAAGTCCCGGGCGTGTGGACTTGGGGTTTCTACGACGGCTGGGTTCCCAACTATCTGTTCTGGATCGCGATCACCCACAACAGTTTCGGCCGCTTCTACGAAGTGCAGAGCTATGGTCCCGACGTCCAGAAGGGTCTCAAGCTGGCTCCCACGGTGACCAGCCACGAGTGGTATCGGCCTAATCCGCCCTTACCCTCGATCGATTGGGGTCCGCGCAATAACACCAACATCCAGGAGTCGGCGATACTGTTCGCGCTGAACCGTGTCGCGAAAGATCACGAGCTCTATCTCGAGAATTTCTGGATCAAGAGCAAACATGCGGTGGAAGCCGGCCGCTCGGGTGCCGTCAACGCCTGGGTCATTCCCGCGGCTCAGCGTGCCCCCCTCAATGTGGCTTCGATGATCAATGATCTTCGCCACCAGGGTGTCGAGGTCGATACCGCCAGCGAGGCATTCACCGCCGGCGGAGTGAGCGTGTTGACCGGGGATTACATCGTGCGCGCGGATCAGCCGTACCGGACTTTAGCGGACATGTACTTTTCGGTGCAGAACTACCCGGCGCCGAATCCGCGTCCGTACGACGATACCGGCTGGACGATGCAGTACATGCGCAACGTGCGGCTGTCTCCGGTGTCCGACCCGGAAATCCTGAACAAATCTATGAGCTTGCTCGGTGCCGATGTGGTGCCGAAGGGTGCGATATCTGGATCAGGCTCGACCATCCTGTTCAACCACACCGGTGATAATGAGTTGGTTAGCCTGCGCTTCCGGCTGAAGGGCGCGAAAATGCTCGGGGCGGAGGAGCCGTTCGACGCCGGCGGGCACCACTATGTGGCCGGTACATTCATTCTTCCGAATGCCGATCGGTCGAGTGTCGAGCGCGTTGCCACAGAGTTGGGATTGAAGGCTGAGGCGGTCGAGTCGGCGCCGTCGGTGAAGTCACATCCATTGACCGCGCCGCGCATTGGCTTCATGCATTCCTGGCTGCGCACGCAGGATGAGGGGTGGTGGCGCGCGGCACTCGATACTTACGGAGTTCCCTACACGTATTTCGCTGATATCAAGGCCAGGCAAGGTGGCTTGCGGCAGAAGTACGACGTCATCATCTATCCGACCGCAGGGTCGAATGCGCGGGAGCAACTCGTTGGCGTTGCCATGAACGGCGACGTGCCGATTCCCTACAAGAAGACCGCCTTGACTCCAAACCTCGGCGCGGAGGACTCGGCGGACGACATCCGCGGCGGCTTGGGTGGCGATGGTCTGGTGGAGCTCAAGAAGTTCGTCGAAGCGGGCGGCACACTGATCGGCGACGGTACGACGGTTGAGATGCTCGCCGCGTACGGTATTGCTGCTGAAGTGAGTGTCTCGGCGCCTTCGGAGCTGTTCACCAAGGGGGCCATCATGCGCGGTGTAATCGCCGACAAGGCGAGCCCGTTGGTTTATGGTTATGAGGAGAAGGCCCTGCCGATCTACTTCTCGGCGAATCCGGTCATTTCGACGGGCCGGACGAACGGCGGTGAAATGGGCTACTTCAATCCCAACTCCCCCGGCGTTCGCATCAGCCAGAATCTCACGCCGAATGCGGTCCCAGTGAAAATCTCGCCGTGGGACGGCGATCCGAAACCGGCAGAGAGCAAGGGCGGGGAGGTCGACGCATCCTCACCCTTCGGCTCCGATTTGCCGACCTCACGTACGGGCGGCGCCGAGCCTACTCAACATCCGCGTGTCGTCATGCAATTCCCGGAGAAGGCTGATGACATTCTGTTGAGCGGCATGTTGAGCGGTGGCCAGACCCTGACCAAGAAGGCGCTGCTGGTCGATGTGCCGGATAGGAAGGGGCACATGGTGTTGTACGGGCTGCGGCCCTTCTGGCGCTGGCAGACGCAGGGCACCTATTTCCTCGGTTTCAATGCGATCCTGAATTGGGATCACCTGGATGCAGGCGCACCGCCGCCCAAGCCGGCCGCTGATAAGTCTGCGCCGTCCTCCGCGGCAGCGCCAAAGTGAGCGGCCAGACAGCGCAACGGTGAGGATGGTGAGCTCCAGTGCTGCTTTACGCGCCCAAGACCTTTCGCAATGACGCTTCGATCTGGCCGCCACAGTAGGCGTCGCCGTAATTCTTTCGCGCCTTTGCGGCCACCTTTTTCAACGGCGGCAGCGCTGCGACTCGACGGGTTAGCGCTGCTGTCATGGGCGCGGCGTCTTCCAACAGCGCCTCGATCTTAGGAAAGCGCTCGGCCATTGTCGACCAAAGCGTAGCCGTGATGACGTCAGCAACGCCGGGTGCTTTGCCACCCAATACGAATCCGCTGTCCATCGTCAGTCCGTGGCGGCGCCCAGTTTCTTCCCAAAACGACATCCACTTCTTCAGACGGGGGACGAACTCATTCCAGCTTTTGCGAGTCCACATTTTCTGCCCGCCATTCTGGGTGATCTCATCGATCACATCGTTGGCGTCATTGACGATCTTCAAGGTCAGGGCACGTAGGGCAGCCTTTGATGGGAAAAGTTTCAGCGTGTCGCCCAGGTAGAGAACGATGGCGGGCATTTGTGAGATGGCGACGTCCGCCGACCTGTCTATCAGCAGGGGAGGTCCCATGAAAGGAACGGGCATGTCCTTCACCTGGCCCCCCATCAGTTTTGAGATTGCGTCGTCGCCGGCCTCAGTCCAGGTTTTGCCGGCGAAAGCGAGCACGGCCCGTACGAACTGACCGCGGAACGGCACGGACCAGTAATAGAGTTTGTAGTCGGGCATATCGAATGGCTCCACTTTGAGATCATCGGGCACGGGGTGAGAGGGGGCGAGTTCAGGCATTCATCGACTCTACAGAATGCCGAGTCACATCCGCTCAACCAAGTGCAGAGCGCAAGAAAACCGCGAGCGGCATATGACGTCGACATCTGGGGCGCCGGCCTGCGCGTAAAACTGATCTCGTTCAGACCGTTTCTGAAGCTCCCTGCAAGGTCCTGGAGATAGACATCAACACTGAGGTGAATCGTCCGGTGTTGCAGCAGCAGGGGGTTGATTTGCGGAACATGAGGTTGACGGAGCAGGGGTTCAGTCGCAGGAACTGAATTGCACGGGAGGCGCGTGCATAGGGCTCATCGGCGGCTTCAGAATCCGGTCGCGACGGACCGGGCAGGCTCGGATCTGCAAGGTATGGAAAAGGAAAACGTGGCGCCGGGTCCATCATTGGGTGTCGCCCATAGACGTCCGTGATGGACCTCGATTATGGAGCGGCTGACCGACAGCCCGATTCCCATTCCATCGTGTTTCGTCGTGTAGAAAGCGTCGAATAGTTTGTTCGCGGCTTCAGGTCCGAAGCCGGCTCCCACATCTTTTATACTAAGACGTACCCAATCATCCTGGTCTCGTTCGCTTCTGATCAGCAACTCTCGCGGGCGGTCGTCAATGCCAGCCATTGCGTCCGAAGCGTTTCGTACCAAGTTCAGGATGACTTGCTGGAGCTGGACACGATCGCCTGTGACGGGCGGCAGGTCATCCGCGAGCTCCGGCAGCAGGATCACTCGATTCCTCTGCAGGTCGCTCAGCGACAATGCGATCACCTCGCGCGTGGCCTCGTTCAGGTCCAGCGGCTCGAGCGTGAATTCTTTCTTGCTGTACAGGGCACGCAGTCGGGTGATCACATCCGCCGCGCGGTTGCCATCACGGATCGTCCGTCGCACGGTTTCGCGGGCGCCGTCCACGTTCGGTGGATTGCCACTCAACATGCGCATGCACGTACTCGCGTTGGTGATGATCCCAGCGAGCGGCTGGTTGACCTCATGGGCGATGGAGGCGGTGAGTGTGTTCAGCGTCATCACACGCGAGACCTGGGCAAGCTCGGAGCGAGCCCTGTTCAGGGCCTCCTCGGCGGCTTTGCTTTCCGTTACGTCCTGAAGTGCGCCGATGAACAAGGGGCGACCCGCAATTTGCTCCATGGCATGGGCCATGCCGCGCACGTACTTCACCGCGCCTCTAGCGGTCACGATCCGGAAATTGAAGTCGAAATCCATGCCCGTCATGCCCCGCGTGATCACGGCGTCGAATGCGGGCAGGTCCTCGGGGTGAACCCTATCTCGAATCCTCTGCACCGTGATCTGGGTCGTCGGATCAAACTCGAAGATGCGGAAGGCCTCGTCGGACCAGTGGTGTTCGTCCGTCAGCAAATCCGTAACAAAGCTGCCCGTCTTGCTCAGCCGCTGAGCTTCGGCGAGACGAAGGTAGGCTTGCTCGAGCTCCGCCTCCGCGCACTTGCGATCCTCGATGTCGAGCGCTGCCACATACCATCGGTCGATTCCTCCGTGCTCATTGAGCAGGGGCTTGTAACGATGCAGGAACCAGCGATATCTGCCGTCCTTACCGAGTATCCGTTGCTCATTTTCGAACGGTACGGCGCGCGCGAGCGCTTGTTGACGCTCCTCGCGCACCCTTTCCACATCCTGCGGGTGGAAAATGCGAGCACGCCAGTCCTCGCTCCGCACATCGTCCAGTGTGAGACCGGTGTAATCCACCACCGCTTGATTCACGTACAACACCAATCCATCCATGCGCAACACCTGGATATAAGTCGGGATGACGTTGATGATCAGGCTCAAATTGCGCTCGTTCGTACGCAGCGCCTCTTCCGCTTTCTTGCGATCATCGATGTCCGTGAGGAGGAGATACCAGGCACTGATCATATCTTCCGCATTCCGGACGGGCAGGCCGCGAACCTGGAACCATCGGTAAACGCCGTCAGCGCCTCGACAACGATGCTCTACGTCATATGTCTGCCCCGTTTCGATGGATTTGGCACGCGCCTCGATCACGCGAGGAAGGTCGTCAGGATGAACGACGCCGATGAGGGACCAGTTGTGCAACTCTTCTTCGGTTTTGCCGAAGTAATTCAGGGTCTGGCGGTTGAGAAACTCGACTTCGCCCATTGCACCCATCGTCGCCACGAGGCCGGGAATGTTGTCCACGATCTGCCGCCAGGAGATCTCGCTCGCACGCAGGGTCTCCTCGCTGCGCCTGCGGTCCTCGACATCGATGTTGGTTCCGTACCATCTGGAGATATTTCCTGCCGCATCGCGCAGGGGGTTGGCGCGAAACAGGAACCATCGATATGCGCCATCGTAACGGCGCATGCGTGCTTCCGTGTCGACCGGAGTTCCTGAAGCCAGACACGTGTGCCAATGTTCGATCAGCCGCTGTCGATCGTCCGGATGAATCACCTCCGCCCACCCCGAGCCCGAAGCGTGTGCTGCGGTCATCCCCGTGTAATCGAGCCAGCGTTGATTGAGAAACTCAGCCCGACCATCGGGAAGCGCGCTCCAGCCCAACCCTGGAAACGCGTCGATGAGATGGGTGATCTCGACTTGCATTTCTGTTTCTTTACAAGCCGCACACGGCTATAGAGGTGATATTGGAGTATGGCTCAGCGCTTGCCCGCGCTCGAAAGGCCCAGGCGGCCTGCCATGTTCACGAGTTCCGCAAACGAGGTTGCCTCCATCTTTCGCATCAGCCGCCCTCGGTGCACCTTCACGGTGATCTCGCTGATACCGAGCTCGCCTGCGACTTGCTTGTTCAGCTGGCCTCGAACTACCAGCGCCATGACATCGCGCTCGCGAGGTGTCAGAGATTCGTAGCAGTTGCGCAGCGCTTCCAGGTCCGCCTCCTGAGCGAGCGACTCACGGCTGCGCAGGATCGCGGCGTTGATTGCGCTCAACAGCATCTCAGGACCAAACGGCTTCGTCAGGAACTCGATGGCGCCCGCCTTCATGGCCCGAACGGTCATCGGGATGTCGCCGTGTCCCGTGATGAAGATGATCGGCAGGTCTGGTCGATCTGCGATGCGCTTCTGCAGTTCCAGACCGTTGAGGTCCGGCAAGCTCACGTCGAGCACGAGGCAGCTCGGCACTTGTTGTCGCGGTTGCGAGAGAAATTCTTCAGCGGAGGCGAACAGTTCCGGTCGCCAACCCGCATCCGCAATGAGCAATTCCAGCGACTCACGCACCGAGATGTCGTCGTCGACGACGAATACAACGGGCTTCGCAATCGATGTGCCGCCAAGCATGGAAGAGGGCCTCGGGATTTGGGCAAAGGCGGTCGCTGCATTCATTTTATTACCTCACTGAGCTGTCTGGCAGAGCCGCGTCCAGCGCCGTTTTCAGCTGCTGCTCACTGAAGGGCTTGAACAAGCACTCCACCGCGCCCTGGGCGATGAGGTGCTGGCGCACGGCCTCATCTGCTTGGGCGGTGATGAAGATGATCTCCATTGCCAGCCCGCGCCGGATGAGCTCGCGCTGCAGGTCAGGCCCAGACATGCCGGGCATGGCGATATCCAATATCAGGCAGCGCGTTGCTGAGAGGGACTCGGACTTCAGAAACTCGTCCGCCGACACGAATGCCTTGGCTGCGAAGCCCAGCTCTTTCAGGAGGTCCGGAAGCGACTCGCGGACGGACTCATCATCGTCGACTACGGACACGAATGCCTGCGCAGGGCCAGTGGGGGCGCCGGGAGCCGCCTGGGGCTGTTTGGCTCGTTTGGACATGATACGCAGGATGCGCCACTCAGCTCTCGAGCGCTGTCACACCAAAGTATGCTGTTTCTCGTCCCGGCTGGCGTCCGCCTTTGTGATCCATGGCGTCAGCAGCAACGGCGCGGGACAGCAGGGCTTGCGCGCGCGGCGTCCTGCGGTTCGCGAAATTGACTCGGGCCAGGCGCAACGCCTTCGCAGGATCGGCGCCGGCACCCAGCCAGAATTCGGCAGCGTGATCGGCGAACGCCTCGGGATGCAACGCGACCAGCTTGTCGTAGCGTGCCGCGGCGAGTTGACGCCAGTAACTGGAGTCTTCGGTGCCGCCGGCGTCTGCGAGAATGCTCGCCAGCTGCGCAGCGTAGTCGGGGTCATCCGAGGACAACGCGAGCGGGTGCAGGAGGACAATCGCTGTTTCGGTATTGCCCAATTCTGCCTCGACCTCGGCGAGGTGGCCTTGTGCCGCCGCGTACGCCGGCACGTAGTGGTGCGCCGCGATCAGATGGTCGCGCGCGCGATCGAGCTCCCCGTGGTGCATCCACATCACACCGAACTGGAAATCTAGGACCGCAAGCGGAAGCGGCGAAACCCCTCGATACCGGCGCACACTCTCGGCGTGCATTCGCAGCGCTCGTTCGGTATCGCCGCTTTCGGCGCATAGTGTCGCCAGGGCGCCGAGGCTTTCGAAGCTCGGGCAGCGGCGGGCGTCTTCCTCGCGGATGGCGGAGGCTTCCGCATAGCGACCGAGCCCCTGCAAGACTGCAGCATGCTCGCGATCGACTGTCTCCGCATTGGCGCCGAGCCGCTCGGCAACGTCGAGGTCGTCCAGGGCATCGGCAAAACGATGAAATAGAGCCCGTGTGCACGCCCGCGCCAGGAATGCGGGCGCTTGGGTCGTAGCGTTGCGCACCAACTCATGGGCAAGCTCTTGGGCGCGCTCGTAGTCCGCAACGCTGCCGAGGATCAAACCGCGAAGCGCCAGCAGCTCGATGAGCTGCACGCGTTCTGCAATACGCGCCTCAGGTGAGACGGCGACAGGCTCGAGGCCGTCGATCTGCGCTTGCAGATTACGGAGCGCAATCGCGCCGTGTGTGACAACGATCATGACGCTGTGACCTGCGGCGGATTGGGCGGCGCCAGGTACGGAAAGACGGTGGACGACCAGGCGATGGGGCTGGCGACGCCGTCATCGATGCGCGGGCCGTTGCCACCGTTGATGTAAAGCGTGAAGAGAGAATCCATCACGTCTTCGTTGAGCCAACGTCCGCCGGCTGTGGCGTGCGGACGCGCGGCGAGCATCGCGTGCTCGATTTCGAAGTAGCTCATCTCCTGAAAGGGCTTGGAAGCATCGATGACGAGGAAGTCGGCGAGCAGTAGCCGGGTCAGCGGATGGTTGCCGCCTGCATCGAGCGGCCAATCGATCCTTCCGTCGAGCCTGTCGTAGAACGAGAGATTGGCGTTGAATCGCGCGCGGTAGGCGCCGACATAGTCCGGTGTCAGCGCGAAGGCGTCCTCGCTGTTGTAGAGGTCACGGATCTCCAGATCGCGATTGACCGGATCAAACATCTTCACGCTCAGAGTGACGTTCTTGATCTCGGGTCGGCCGAGCCGCTCGAAGCGGACCGGTCGCGGGCCAGCCCGCAGTGTCTCGCAGACGACGGCAAACATAGGCCCGCCATCGAGCAACTTCGCCCATTCGAGCTCGAGGACGATCGACAGAACATTCGTCCCGTAGAGCGTGTCGGATCCAACCTTTGCGAACGCAATCCGCCCCGTCGCTATGGTCTTTTCGATCGCTCTCACGTCGAGACAGAAGGGATCGGACCGCCGGCCGGCAAAGACGCGCACGCCGGGGCCTGATGCACCTTTCTCCCCGTTCACGTAGAACGACACCGCCGCGCCGCTCGGGGTGCGGCAGTGTCCGCGCTGAAGTGGACGCGCCGTGTCGCTTTCCTCCGGCACATCGAAGGTGAAGTCGAACGCGACTTCGTCGTCGTCAACGGCGAAGGCAGCGTCGGGTCCGCTCGCCGCAACGCGCGCACGCCGCAACCGGAATCGATAGATGACCGCATCGGAAAAAACGGCCGATGGGCCGGCCCGGCTGAACACATCCATCACGATGACGAGGTGCTGTGGGCGGCCCGGCGCCGGGAAGGCGAACACGTCCGTAAGGTCTGCGGCGGGATCCGTCAGCGCGCGAGGTCCTGAACCGTGATCAGACATGCTCGACTCCTTTGCTGTGAGTCTCGAGGTCGGCAAGCCAGCGGAGTGCGCGCAGACCGGGCATGAAGCAATACTCGCCGCCACGCACGGTGACGAACTTCGGCAGGCCATGGAGGCGGCGCCGAACGGGCTTCTTCGGAATCGTGAAGACACCGTCGCTTTCGTTGTTGCCGATCAGTGGATCCTGCTCGGTCCCATGACTGATGAAATTGCCGTCCGTTACCCACTGTGACTGCACGAACTCGAACTGCTTCCGTAGATGTGCACCGACCAGGAGGAAGACGCCGCCGCGTTCTGCGCCATCGTCCTCGAACACGCCCTCTGGCAAGAGCGGCCCGTAGTTCGTTCCGCGACGTAGGAAGTGGTGGAGATTGACCGCGACAATGTCGTTGTCGAGAGAATCCCGTGGATTGACACGGCGGATGTGCGCGCTGAAGGGGCACTTCAGTCCCTGCATGTCATTCGCGTAGGAAAACTCGTTGTTGCGACTCGGATCGCTTCCGAGCTGCGGGTCGTCACGGTCCGGCGTGAGTACCAAGGGAGCGCCGCTGCGCCAGCGGCCCACCATTTTTGCAGCGATCAGTTCCTCTTCCTCGGGCGAGGAGGCCTGGTCGCGTAGGTAGCGACGAAACGCGGCAGCGTCCAGGTGAAATTTGCGAATCGCGACGAATGACCCGTTGTGACGCAGCTCTTGTGGAATCGGGGCCGTCGCGATCTCGCCGAGCTCGTCGGGATAACCCATGAGGAACTCGCCGGCCTTGATCGGTGCTCCACTGCCTCGCCGCACAGCCGGACCGCTGCCCTCGACGTGAGGGTTGTGCAGCCCATCCTTGAAGCCGAATGCGTTGCGTCCTTCCGGCAGCTCGCCGAACTGCATGCGGTAGATGACGGAGATTTGCGGCAGGTCCTGATGCGACTTGCGAGCGAGCTCCAGGACCCGCTGCAGGTCCTGATCGTCCTTAGCGTAGATGGCTAAGGCGACGTGCGCGTCCTTGGTGCCGAACGGACGTTCCCAGTTGGCTGGCGCATTTGCGCCGACGTCATGCAGGATCGCGGCGCGCGCCGCCATGCCCTGTCTGAACTCGATCGGGAAACTATCCAACGACGCCTGCGGCACACCCAACGCCTTGAGACCCTCGAAGGTGAAAGCGATGCCCAACCAGCCGGGCAAAGAGGGCTTCCACCACTCGTCGGCAGGTGCGACATGCGGAATGATCCGCCGCAACATCTCCCGTCCCTGTTCCGCGTTGCCAATGCGGAGAAGGACGTACTCTCCGAGATAGGGTTTGGGACGTGGACGCAGAACGGTGGCCTGTATGTCGCTTGCTTCGACTATCGGAACCTGAGTGGTGGTAAGCATGACGTTTCCTTCGTGCTACGCCTGGTCGAGCAGCTCGCCTAGCGCCTTCTTCGCTTTGATCGCTTTCCAGATGTCGCGCACGGTTGCATCGGG
>Ga0307510_10009909_pt1 | contig 11331 bp, 7 predicted proteins | sample 12_EM_MG_FD_207224 | JGI IMG/M metagenome (GOLD analysis project Ga0307510, IMG submission 207224) | Populus trichocarpa ectomycorrhiza microbial communities from riparian zone in the Pacific Northwest, United States - 12_EM | ecosystem: Host-associated > Plants > Roots > Unclassified | place... | reverse complement strand
GATCTGTTCGACGTTCGCAGCGCACTCAGTGAAGAAGAGCGCATGGTGCAGGATTCGGTTGCACGACTGGTGGACGAGCGGATCCTGCCCATCATCCAGACGTGCTTCGAGGAACATCGCTTCCCGCGCGAGCTCGTTCCGGAGCTGGCCGCCCTGGGGCTGCTGGGATCCTCGATCCAGGGCTATGGATGCGCCGGCCTCAACGCCCTCTCCTACGGCCTGATCTGCCAGCAGCTCGAGCGCGGCGACTCCGGCATCCGCAGCTTCGTCTCCGTGCAGTCCTCCCTGTGCATGTACCCGATCTACGCCTTCGGCTCCGAGGCACAGAAGCAGCGCTATCTGCCGCGTATGGCCCAGGGCGAGCTCATCGGCTGCTTCGGACTCACCGAACCGCACGGGGGCTCCGATCCTGCCAACATGAAGACGCACGCCAAGCGCTCCGGCACCGACTGGATCCTCAACGGGGCGAAGATGTGGATCACCAACGGCGCCATTGCCGATCTGGCCGTGGTGTGGGCCATGACCGAGGAGGGGATCCGCGGCTTCCTCGTGGACAAAGGCATGCCCGGCTTTGCCGCCACCGAGATCCAGCACAAGTTCTCCCTGCGCGCCTCCGTCACCGCAGGCCTCTTCTTCGACAACGTCCGCGTACCCCAAGAGAACGTGCTGCCGGACATCGTCGGGCTCAAAGGGCCGCTGTCCTGTCTCACCCAGGCCCGCTATGGCATCGCCTGGGGGGTCATCGGCGCCGCCCAGGCCTGTCTGTCCCAGATGCTGGACTACACGCACGAGCGGGTACTGTTCGGGCGCACCCTCGCCCACAACCAGGCCATCCAGATTCGACTCGCCGAGATGGCCCGCCAGATCACCACCGCGCAGTTGCTCGCGCTGCAGTTGGGACGCTTGAAGGACTCAGGCCAGATGACCCCCGCGCACGTCTCACTCGCCAAGTGGAACAACTGCCGCATCGCACTGGACATCGCCCGCGATGCCCGCGACATGTTGGGCGGCGCCGGCATCAGTGCCGAATATGTCCCCATCCGCCACATGCTCAACCTCGAGAGTGTCATCACCTACGAGGGCACCGAGACCATCCATCAGTTGACCATCGGCCGCGCCCTCACGGGCGTCAACGCGTTCTAACAGTTACGCGGCTTGCGCTGAATGCAGCGCCGCGATCTCACGTCGCAGCGTTTCGCCCTCTTCGTCCGCCAACGCGGCATCAATCAACCGCGCCATCACTGTGCCCCCATCCGACCGCGCGGCGAGCGCCTCAACCTGCCTCAGCAACACGGTGAAATTCCGCCAGCCGCGCTCATGCGTCTCGCCATACCCTTTCACCAAACGCTGTGCATTGGCGAGCTGCACCGCGACCAGGTAGTTATCCTTCGCGACGCTCTCGATCCTCGCCAGCCACGTCTCAATGCGCGCATTCTCTTCGTGGAAACGGAGAGTCCCCCGCCGCCACCGCTTGAGCCCAGCCAACACATATAACATCGAAAACCCACGCAGGGTACGAGTCTTGATCTGCCGCCCCGAGGTGTGTTTCGCGAGCCACCCGCTCACACCCGGTGAGCCCAGGATCCAGCGACCCAGGCCGGCCGGCATCGTGCCCGCAATTTCCTCCACCCGCGGCTTCATGAACTCGGTGATGCCAAACAACTGGTTGGCATCGGCGCGGATCTCATCCTTGACGCGCGCAAAACGCGAGCCCCGGATCTTCAGATCCGCAACCCGGATCGTATCCTCAAATGTCATCCACAGCGCAAGTCCACGCGCAACCGCTTCCAACAGGGAATAAGAGCTTGCATCGGCCCACAGGCGCGCTTCGAGCGCCACGAAGCTCTCCACGCGATCGAGGTACACTTCCGCATACTCCGGATCCTGGTAATCCAACGCGCGACGGGCCCCTTCCAACACCAGTGGCTGGACCGGCGCCGGCAGTCGTTTGATCCGATCGAGCACCGGTTGCAATCGCGCCGACCGCGCCTGCGACGGCACATCCGGCGCCAGCTTGCTCACGGCATGGCCGGTAAGCCCGCTATCCCCAGCGGGGACGCTGTCACCGCGCTGAGCGCTCTGACAGGCATCCTCAAAGGCCGCAAGGTTGGTGGCCACGGCAATGCCGCTCTTCTTGATGGTCTCCTGGAAATTCGACTTGCGGAACGGCAGCACCCCGGCGCCGCACAACGCGCCCAACATCACGGAACTGATGACGCTGTGATTGCGCTCGGCAGTCTCGTTCATGTCGAACAGCACCACCCGCTTCGCCTGGTTGCGCACCAGATTCGCCAGGCCTTCTGAATCGGCAGCGCCCTGCCCCATCGCGCTCTTTTCCGCGATGGCATAGCTGCGATGCGTGGACGATATCAGTGTCGTGCGCTCAGGAGTCACCAGACCGCGTTGGATCGCGCGACCGGCCTCCGCCAACTCCGACGCAATCACGCAATCAACATCACCCGGGACAGGCATCAATGCCAGGATGGGCGCACGTCCCGCCTGCTCGGCAGCAGCTCGCGGAAAGAACTCCAGGTAGTAGATTGTGGCGCCTGTGCGCTGGGCCACACCGGGAACGGAAGTCGACTGGCCTATGTAGTTTTCCGCTTCGGCAATCTCAATGAGCCAGTCGGCAAGAACGCCGCCACCCTGCCCACCCAACGCGGCGATTGTCAGCTTGATCGGACGCTCGGTCATATTGCGAGCCGGTGCCGCTCGCTGCGTCGTTGCAGAGCCCCGATGATGGATGAGCGCACGGAATTCATGAATCGATCCCAGCGCGAGGGGTTGTAAACCAGCTCGGCGCGATAAAACGAGGGACACAGCACCGCGGCATGCGCCACTTCGCCGCATACGCCACAGCCGACACAACTGTTGTCAACGTGAGCCACCGGATCCGTACGCAGCGGATCGGGGTTGTCTTTCACCGTCAATGAAGGACAGCCGGACAGGCGGATGCACGAGTGGTCGCCCGTACAAGTGTCCGGGTCGACACCAAACCGTTCGCGCACCACCCGCTGGCCGTCCTTGATGGCCTTGCGTATCTGCGGCTTGATGCGGCGCTGCCGATTCAACTGGCACTCGCCTTCGGCCACGATGACCTTCGGGCCTTTGAACGGTGTCCGCAGCGCCTCACGCAGCACCTTCAGCGTGCCCTGCATGTCGTAGGTGCTAGTGTGTTTGATCCACTTGACACCGACACCCTTCACCGCATCGACAATCGTATTGTTACCCTGCCGATGCTCATTGGCCCAGCGCGATGAGGGAATATCCTGACCGCCGGTTGCGGCCGAATAGTTGTTGTCGATGATGACCGTCAGGTCGTCATGCTTGTTGAAAACAGCATTGCCGATTCCGCTGGTCAAGCCGTTGTGCCAGAAGCCGCCATCACCCATTACGGCCACCGCCCGCTTGCCGCCGTCAGTACCGAACGCGGACGCGCTTGCAGCACCCAGGCCGTAGCCCATGATGCTGTTGCCCATGTTGAATGGCGGCAGCGTGGCGAAGGAATGGCAACCAATGTCCGCGCTGATGTGAAGCGGCCCCGTCTCCTTCTGGAGAATCTTCATGGCGGCAAAGAACGGGCGCTCCGGGCAGCCCGTGCACAAACCCGAAGGACGCGGCGGCACCAGGGCCGCGAGTTTCGCGGCCGACTCGACTGAAACGTGGGTCTTGCGGGCAGGCGGGATCTTGCCGTCGGAACGCAACTGCGGCGCAAATTCATCAAAGAAGCGACTGATTCCCGTACGCACCGCATCGACGGTGTATTCGCCGAACCGCGGCAGGACTTCCTTCCCCACGATCCGGGTGCTCACGCCGGCCTGATGCAGCATCTGGGTTGCCGCCTGCTCGATGAATTCCGGCTGCCCCTCTTCCACCACCAGCACGGCGCGCTTGCCGCTGCAGAACTTCACCCACTCATCGGGAACCAGCGGGTAGGTTGCATTCAACACATACAGCGGAATTCCACTGTTACCGAACGTGTCGGCACAACCGAGCAGCTCCATCGCACGCAAAGTACTGTTATACAGACCACCCTGCATGACGATGCCGATGTCGTTGGCATCGCCATCGATAAATTCGTTCAACCGCTCGCGGACAATGAACTCGACCGCCGCGGGCAGCCGCTTCTCAACCTTCTCCTTCTCCTGCGCAAACGTCGACGGTGGAAGAATGATCTTCCCATAGTCACGCGACGGCGCGGCCAGCGCATCGGCAGCCGAGAACGAAGGCTTGCGGTTGTTCTTTGCCGGAAAACTGCCGTGCACGTGACAGGCACGAATGCGCAGCATCAACATGACCGGCGTGCTGCTGGCTTCAGACAGCTCGAAGCCCTGCTCCACCATCCGGGTGATGGCCGGCAACTGCGGCCGTGGATCCAGCAGCCACATCTGCGACTTCATGGCAAAAGCGTGGGTCCGCTCCTGCATGATGCTGGCGCCCTCACCATAATCCTCGCCGAGGATGATGAGCGCGCCGCCCTTCACTCCCGAAGAGGCGAGGTTTGCCAACGCATCGGATGCAACGTTGGTTCCAACTGTTGATTTCCAGGTAACCGCCCCGCGCAACGGATAGTTGATCGATGCGGAGAGCATCGCGGCAGCAGTCGCTTCAGACGCGCTGGCCTCGAAGTGCACGCCGAGCTCGTTCAGGATGCCTTCGGCATCAGTGAGCACATCCATGAGATGCGAGACGGGCGCGCCCTGGTAGCCACCTACATAGGCGACGCCCGACTGCAACAGAGCCTTGGTAACCGCGAGAATGCCTTCGCCGTGAAACTCATCACCCTCTCCGAGGCGGAGCTTCTCAACTTCCTTGGCGAAAGACCGCTCTGCCATATCAGGCGGGAACCAGCGCCAGCACGCGCAACGGACTACCCGAGCCGTTGACGATCTTCAACGGCGGAGCAACCACCACGGCCCCGGTGGGCGGCAGTTGGTCGAGATTGGTCAGGCTGGCGAGCCCGAACTTGTTGGAACCGTGCATGATGGTATGGCACGGAAACATCGGATCGAACCGATAGGCCTGGCCAGCGTCGGTGCCGACCGTCTCCACGCCAACGCCCAGGATGTCACGCTCCTTGGCCAGGAAAGGCACGCACTTCGGATCGAATCCCGGCGTGTGCGAGCCGTCTTCCTTCGCGTTCAGATACTGCGCGCCCTTGCGCTGCGACCAGTCGGTCCGGATCAGCACCCAGGCATGCGCCGGAATCCGGCCATGCTGCTTCTCCCATTCCTCCACCACTTCACGTGTCAGGAGGAAATCGGGATCGGCTTTCGCCCGGCCGGCAACATCGATGACACAGGCCGGGCCGACAAAACGGTCGACCGGAATGTTGTGCGTCGCGTTGTTGGGATGGTCCTTGCCGGTGACCCAGTGGACCGGGGCATCGAAATGGGTGCCGGTGTGCTCGCCGCATTCGATATTGTTCCAATACCACCCCGGGCCGCGCTCGTCGTACCGCGAAATCTCCTGCAGCGCGAACGGCTTGGAATTCGCGAACGGCGGCGGCAGATTGATGATCGGGGTGGACGGTTCCAGGGGAACGGTCAGGTCGACGACGCGGATGCCACCGGAGACGATGCCGGCGGCGAGCTGAGCCAGGGTTTCAACAGGAGTGCTCATGGGTTCTTAAGTTCTCGCAAAATATAGGCGAAAGAATAATTGACACCTGAAGTAGTTGGCAATATAACATACGCGACATGCTGGCGATATGGTCGTCACGAGGGGTTGGGCCAGGATGAGGCGAATAGTTTGCTTGGGCGGCGGCCCTGCGGGACTTTACGCCGCCATTCTGCTGCGCAAGGCGCTGCCGCAGGCCCGTGTCGAAGTATACGAGCGGAACCGCCCGGACGACACTTTCGGCTGGGGCGTGGTCTTTTCCGACCAGACCATGGGGAATTTCCGCAGCGCGGACCCCGAAAGCCACGACGCCATCACGGGCAGCTTCCACCACTGGGACGACATTGCCATCCACTTCGGCGGCCGCCGGTTCGTGAGCGGCGGTCATGGATTCGCTGGAATCAGCCGTAAGCGGCTGCTGAACCTGCTCCAGGAGCGGGCCCACGAGCTGGGCGTGCACCAGAGCTTTCAGCACGAAGTCGCCGACCTGAACGATCTGGGGGAGGCGGACCTGCTGATTGCGGCCGACGGCGTCAACAGCCGGACCCGCAACACCCATAAGGAGGTCTTCGAGCCGGACGTCGACGTCCGCAAGTGCCGCTTCATCTGGCTGGGGACCACCCAGAAATTCGATGCGTTCACCTTCGCTTTCGAGCAGACCGAGCACGGTTGGTTCCAGATCCACGCCTACCAGTTCAGCCCGGATCTCTCGACCGTCATTGTGGAGACACGCGAAGAGACCTGGAAAGCGCACGGCCTGGATCGCGCCAATACGGCCCAGTCGATCGACTTCTGCGCGGGCCTGTTCGGCCGGTACCTGGGCGGACACTCTCTGCAGAGCAACGCCAACCACCTGCGCGGCTCGGCGTGGCTGAACTTCAACCGCGTCACCTGCAAGAACTGGCACCACGGCCGCACCGTCCTGATCGGTGACGCCGCCCACACAGCCCACTTTTCCATCGGCTCGGGTACCAAGCTCGCCATGGAAGACGCGATTTCACTCGTCAAACACGTCACCGCGACCAATGATTTCGACGCAGCCCTCGGCGCGTATCACAAGGAGCGGAACGTGGAGGTGCTCAAGCTCCAGAGCGCGGCTCGCAATCGAATGGAATGGTTCGAGAATGTCGCCCGGTATGTGCACCTGCCGCCGGAACAGTTCGCCTACAGCCTGTTGACGGGCAGCCAGCGCATCGGTCACGAGAACCTGAAGTTGCGCGATCCGAAGTTCGTCGCGGGCTACGAGCAGTGGCTGGCGCGGCAGGATGGTACCGACGAGGCGCGTCCGCCCATGTTCTTGCCGTTCAAGCTGCGGGGTCTCGAGCTGGTGAACCGGGTCGTGGTGTCACCAATGGCGCAATATTGTGCGCAAGATGGCCTCCCGACCGACTGGCATCTCGTGCACTACGGCCATCGGGCACTCGGCGGAGCCGGCCTGGTCTACACCGAAATGACCTGCGTTTCGCCTGACGGCCGCATCACTCCCGGTTGTCCCGGGTTGTGGAATGCGGAGCAGCGGGACGCGTGGCAGCGGATTGTTGAATTTGTCCACGCCAACTCGCCCGCCAAAATCTGTCTCCAGTTGGGACACTCCGGGCGCAAAGGCTCCACCCAGGTCGGCTGGGAAAAGATGGATCACCCGCTTGCCGCGGGCAATTGGCCGATTCTGGCGCCCTCGCCCCTGCCCTATTACGCAGGCATCAGCCAGGTTCCCGTGGAAATGACTCGTGCGGACATGGACGAAGTTCGCGAGGCGTTCGTGCGTGCGACCCATTACGGGCTGCAGGCGGGCTTCGATATGCTCGAGCTGCACATGGCCCACGGCTATCTGCTGGCGTCGTTCCTCTCGCCGCTGACCAACCTTCGCAGCGACGAGTACGGCGGCAGCGTCGAAAACCGGTTGCGATTTCCGCTCGAAGTGCTCGAAGCCGTCAGGAAGGAATGGCCGGTCGACAAGCCGTTGTCAGTACGCATTTCGGCCACCGACTGGGCCGACGGCGGCCTGAGCGAAGACGACGTACTGACTATTGTGCGTTCGTTCCGCAAGGCGGGCCTCGACATGATCGATGTCTCGACCGGACAAACGGTGCCCCACCAGAAGCCCGTCTACGGCCGGATGTGGCAGACACCGTTCGCTGACAGGATTCGCAACGAGATCGGCATCGCGACCATGGCGGTTGGCAACATCTACGAGTGCGATCACGTCAATTCCATCATCGCCGCCGGCCGCGCCGACTTGTGCGCAATCGCCCGGCCGCACCTGTCCAACCCCGCCTGGACTCTCGATGCCGCCGCAATGCAGCGGTTTCACGCGCAATGGTGGCCGCCGCAGTACCTGTCGGGTAAGAGTCAGCTCGAGCGCAACAAAGAGCGCGCGATGCCGGTGGAGACGAAGATTTGAGCCCGGCCACCGCACCGCCGGTTGAGAGCTCGACGTCATCAGTCGCGGGCAGCGCATCGCCGTCGCGCTCGAGGGGTCGGCCGACGCAACTTGCCGGACTGCATGCCGTTGTCACCGGTGCCAGTCGCGGAATCGGCGCCGATATCGCTGCAGCGCTTGTTGCGGACGGCGTGCGCGTCTCGCTGCTTGGGCGCGACGCCGAGGCACTCCGGCGCGTAGCCGACAACCTGGGCGGCGACGAACGCGCGCGATCCATGACAACGGATGTTACGGACTCCGACTCGGTTACAAATGCGTTCAATGCAGCTCGCAGTCATTTCGGCCCCGTGCAACTGCTCATCAACAACGCGGGACAGGCTGCGAGCGCAAAATTCACGGACACTGACGAGACGTTGTGGAACCAGCTATTTGCCGTCAACCTCCACGGCACGTACTACTGCTGCCGGCAGGCCGTTCCCGACATGTTGAGCGCCGGCTTCGGCCGGATCGTCAACGTAGCCAGTATCGCGGGCCTGCGCGGAGCCGCGTATATTTCCGCCTACGTCAGCTCGAAGCACGCGGTCATCGGCCTGACTCGTGCACTGGCATTGGAATATGCCGCCCGCAACATCACGGTGAATGCCGTGTGTCCGGGTTATGTGGATACGGATATTGTCAGGAGTGCGGTTGCCAACATTGTCAGCAAGACGGGCCGCAGCGAGGCCGAAGCGCTCGCTGCCCTGGTGGCGAACAATCCGCAACGCAGGCTGATCGAGCCCCGGGAGGTTGCCGACACGGTGATGTGGCTGTGCCGGCCCGGCTCGGAAAGTGTGACCGGCCAGAGCATCGTTCTGGCCGGCGGCGAAGTGACTTGAGGAGGGGGAAAATGCCAAAAGACAAGGGCTCGCTCAAACTGATCGAGCCGCACGTCGATGCGGAAACCCGCGTCCACGACGATCATCATCTGTCCGTGCGCCTGTGGCTGCGGATGTTGAGTTGTACCAATCGCATCGAAAATTTTGTCCGGCAGAAGCTGCAGGCGAATTTCGATACCACTCTGCCGCGATTCGACCTGATGGCGCAGTTGGAACGTGCGCCGCAGGGCCTGAAGATGAGCGAGCTGTCGCAACGCATGATGGTGACCGGCGGCAACGTCACCGGCATCACCGATGGCCTGGAAAAAGAAGGCCTGGTGGTCCGCGAAGTCGACCCGACCGACCGGCGCGTATTCCGCGTGAAGCTGACCGCGGAAGGCCAGAAGCAGTTCCGGCGCATGGCCGCCGAGCACGAGCAGTGGGTGATCGAACTGTTCGCGGGCATGAGCGTCAAGCACAAAAATCAGCTGGTCGATCTGCTCGGCGAACTCAAGTGGCATGTCCGCACATGAGCGAGTTCTCCCCTCAGCCGAAGCACTTCTTATGGCGCCGGGAAGACCGCGTGGGCGTCATCACATTGAACCGGCCGGAGCGCAAGAATCCGCTCACGTTCGACTCCTATGCGGAACTGCGCGACCTTTTTCGCGGGCTGGCGGAAACCAAGGCCGTGCGCGCCATCGTGCTCACCGGTGCGGGTGGAAATTTCTGCTCCGGCGGCGACGTTCACGACATTATTGGACCGCTGACCCTGCGGGATGCGGCGGGTCTGCTCGAATTCACCCGCATGACCGGTGATCTCGTCAAGGCGATGCGCCATTGTCCGCAGCCCATCATCGCGGCGGTCGACGGCATCTGCGCCGGCGCCGGCGCAATTCTCGCCATGTCGTCAGACTTTCGTTTGGGTACGCCGCGGGCAAAAACGGCGTTCCTGTTCACGCGGGTGGGTTTGGCAGGCTGCGACATGGGGGCTTGCGCAATCCTGCCGCGCATCATCGGACAGGGCCGCGCATCCGAGCTCCTGTTCACCGGACGTTCCATGACTGCGGACGAGGCGCTTGCCTGGGGATTTTTCAACCGTCTGGTGGCTCCGGAGGAAGTTCTGCAGGCCTCTCTGCAACTCGCCGCGGAAATTGCCTCAGGTCCTTCGCTCGCTCATGCCATGACGAAGAAAATGCTGCATGCCGAATGGCACTTGGCCGTAGATGCGGCCATCGACTTGGAAGCAGAAGCCCAGGCAAGCTGCATGCAAACCGGGGATTTCCTGCGCGCGTACCGCGCATTCGCCGCCAAGCAAAAACCACAGTTTGAGGGAGATTGAGGCGTGGCGCGCGTCCGAAACTTTCTCGAGTGGCCCTTCTTCGAGGCCGGACATCGAGAACTGGCGGAACGTCTGGATACCTGGGCCGTGGCGCGGCTGGCGCACCGCGCCCACAGCGAAGACCGCGCATCCGTCGATGCCGCCTGCCGCGAACTCGTGCACGAACTCGGGAGCGCCGGCTGGACGCGCTACTCGGTTCCCTATCTCCCGAATGGCGCGGTTCCGTCGACCCCGCAATTCGACGTTCGGGCGCTGGCCCTGATCCGCGAAACGCTCGCATGGTACGACGGCCTCGCGGATTTTGCCTTCGCGATGCAGGGCCTCGGCAGCGGCGCAATTTCGCTCGCAGGCTCGCCGGACCTACAGTCTCGATATCTGCCGCGCGTCGCGGCGGGCGAGGCCATCCCCGCCTTCGCCCTGTCGGAACCGGATGCGGGGTCCGATGTCGCCGCCATACAATGCAGCGCGCGTCTCGACGGCGACTCGTACGTGCTGGACGGTGAGAAGACTTGGATATCGAATGGCGGGATCGCCGATTTTTATTGCGTGTTCGCGCGCACGCGAGCGGCGGAGCGGCGGCCCGACGGCTCCGTGACCGCGCGCGGAATCAGCGCATTCGTCGTCGATGCCGGCACTCCGGGTTTCAAGATCAAAAACCGCATCGACGTGATCGCACCCCATCCGCTCGCCACGCTGTCCTTCGAGGGCTGCCGCATTCCGGCGGCACAGCGCCTGGGGCTCGACGGCGACGGTTTCAAGTTGGCGATGCGCACCCTGGATATATTTCGTACCTCGGTGGCCGGCGCCGCCTTGGGATTCGCGCAGCGAGCGCTCGACGAGGCGCAACAATATGCGTTGGCGCGGCCGATGTTCGGCAGGACGCTTGCCGATTTGCAGCTGACCCAAGCGGCGCTCGCCGACATGGCCACTGACATCGATGCGGCGCGCCTGCAGACCTATCGAGCGGCATGGCTGCGCGATCGAGGCGGCTTGGTCACAAAGGAGGTCGCCATGGCGAAAATGGCGGCCACCGAATCCGCCCAACGCGCGATCGACCGCGCCGTACAGATTCTCGGCGGCCGCGGCGTCGTTCATGGGGCGATTACCGAGCGCCTGTATCGCGATATTCGCGCACTGCG
>Ga0307510_10009907_pt1 | contig 11333 bp, 16 predicted proteins | sample 12_EM_MG_FD_207224 | JGI IMG/M metagenome (GOLD analysis project Ga0307510, IMG submission 207224) | Populus trichocarpa ectomycorrhiza microbial communities from riparian zone in the Pacific Northwest, United States - 12_EM | ecosystem: Host-associated > Plants > Roots > Unclassified | place... | reverse complement strand
TTCAGCCATCATCATCAGTCCGATATAGTCAGCCTGCAATAAGAAATCGAAGCCAAAAGAAAAAGTAAGCAAAATAGCCTCATTCAAGCTCCCGTCTTAAAACGAGAGGGTTTATGGCGGTTGTGTAGATCAAACGGTTCCAGAATGACATACTTCAGCCTATTCGGGGAATCGGGAGGTCAGAAATAAGTAGTACCACAGCATGCGAGAAAGAAAAAAAAAACAAACGATGATTTTAGGGATGGATCCATAATGAGGAAAATAATCTGGGGGTACCGTGCCTCCTGTCTCCTCGAACCAGGTCGAAGGTAAACCAGGTCCATGATGTTCCCGAGAATACTAGTGTCCGTGCCGCTCACAACCGAGAGAAGGAGCAAGCCGGCTATCGCAAGAACTGATTTGCTCATCCTCTCGGACGCATGGTGGGCAACAGTGTGAGCGATCTCGTGCGACATAACAGCCGCCAGGCCATCTTCATCACCACAGATACCCAGTATCCCACTCGCATCAGGTTAGCATGTGCCGAACAATGTGTTTTCCCCACGCTCTCCCTCAAACCCCTTCTGCTTCCACCTCGGCCTCCCCCACTTCTAACCTATGCGCCATCGGAGAGCTCCCCAACTAACTACCAATAACGATACATACCTGAATACAAAGACCTTGCCACTACTGCCTATCAGTAAAAGAAGGGGAAAAAACTTCAAAGCTTTAGTTTCGGGGGCCGAATCTGCCTCACTAACCCCGGAATAACAAAAGCATTCTTGATAGAATCGTCCTTTATAACAAAGACCTCCCATTTTAGGTCTCCAAGTCCGGACACCGGCACCAACCTATGCTCACCATTAGTCTTTCCATCAATTGATCAAAAAAAAAAGCCACATATTCGCCCTACGCGCCCTTCCATTCTCAGAGAAGAGGTAAGGAGCATGGCAGGCGGGGACAGAATACGCAAGTTATCCTACCGATCCATAACCCTCTTGACATATCTAGTCGTAGGATGATAAGAAGGCAGTATCTGTCCCTGGTAGCTCTCCTTTACCTCGGCATACCTATTGGCATTTGATAGAGTTAGAAAAAACAAAAAGAATCTCCTTCCCCCCCACCCGCCCTCTAATTTACGCTCTAAATTGCATATTAGAGGCAAACGGTTTTTTGCTCCCAGGGAAGGATTACGCCTGCTGCGCCATCTGCGCCTCCATCTCCGTACTCAAAAAATTGAACCTCCGTCTCCCAGAAACGGGTACCGTCTCGAGATTATACACGTAGAAGGTGCCCCCGCCAAGAATAGCCACTCCCACGAATCTCCTACATTACCGGAGGCAATCGGTTAGTTTAAGCTATCCTTGCTCCCGTGCCCCGCCCCGACCGCCCCACAATAGCAATAAAAAAAGAGAGCAAGGGAGACATCCAGCAGCATAGGGAAAGTGAGCGTGGACGTTCACGCCATCTCCTGGAACCGCTTTGCCACGTGCTATCGCCTGTACGGGTTTTAAACACACCTAAAGTTCGGATTCTCCCACGAGTGCTCGGCCCACTGCTTCCTTCTCCGAAACCCCTGATATTGATGTGTAGGTGGTAGGTGCATAAACGCCGCGCTTTGTTGCCCCTGCTGCTGCTGTAGCTTCAAGCCACCGCCAGGCATGACCGGCCTGAGCTTTGATGCAGCCACGCCCATAGATTGAGGGAACGTGCGGAGGAACGGCCCCGTACTTGTGAGGCCTCGAGCAAACATGGCGGTGAGGTATATATCTATCTACCTATCTCTCGTGGATGGCTTGATAGGAGGTGGAGGAAGCAGTTATATTGAAGGGCGGGATGGTCCGGTTTGTATATTTGATAGATTTGTCGCCCGGAGTTTTTTTCCCTAAAAACTTATGAGCTCGGTATGAGAGGCCTAAGCAAAGTCCGGGGTTGTTTGGTTGTCACCGTTGACCCAGTAGAGCAACTTATCATACGACTGACAAAAGCCCCTGCTAACCAAATGCGGAATGCCTCCCCTGACCCCAAACCCAATGCTTGACCAGCAGCAAATAAAGTTGCTCCTATTATATTAACAAAAAATTTAATGGTAATGTAGTCTACGATGTGATACTGGTAAGTCTTTTTCTTTCTTCACAGGCGGAATCATCTTATGCGGCCGAAACCTTGCTGCTGACAATGCGTCCACGGGTTCATAAATACTACGTGCATAGAACTTGGCCTTGGCACCACCGTTACTAGTACAATACCTTATCGTTACACATCAAAGATAGTATGATAAATCGATCACCAGCCATTTCAAATACCGTGAAAATTAGAATGATTAAGGAAGACGCTAGAGCGTCCAGAAGTTCCCCTTTGGATTGAGGAGAGAAAAGGGTGAAAAGATCCTCCCTCAGCCCTCAGTTGAGACAAGTAAAAACAAAAACCACAACGGAACTCACCAGGAGAGGCAACTCCAACGTCCTAGAGACATTCTTAATTATCACAGTTTTTACGGTACAATACAAGTACTCTACTTAACAATGGTGTCTCAGTGGACCGTGCTAAAGTTAGAAGTCGTAAAAGATGTCTAGTATGCCACGCCAAGGGCCTCGAGCGGCGAGTAAATCGAACAGAAGAGAAGAGAAAAGGTGAAAAAATTGGGTATAATTATCATACAGAAGAAATGAGGAAATAGAAACAGCCGGGACAAAGATGAACAAAGGAATAGCGTATCATACATAATACTCACTGACACCATCTCTATGAGTGGCAAGCTTGCATCCCGTCCTAAATAGCTCTTATAGAAAACGAGGATGGAAGAAATAAAATATAAAATAACATGACGACCCCCTGCCGGAAAGGCTATGAGAAACTGCCCGAAATATTTTACCCTCCCGAATAACACCACACCCAAATAATACACGAAAAGGAAAAGGAAAAGGGGAAAAAACACCAAAGCACCGTAAAGTTGACTCCTAACAATTCATACAGCGACTGACAAGCATAACTAGGAAATTTAAAATAAAATAAAAAAGTTCAATATAATCTAATCCTCTTCCATAAGGGAGTCCTCTGTATCTCGCCATTCCCGTGCCTGAATAGAAAGCCGCTTGACACCGGCCACTCTCTCAGCGTAAAGAGACTCACAGGCAGTTCTGTTACCGGGATTTTTAGCCATTACCAATTCTTCGATGGGAGCTGGCATGAATTACCTAAAAGTGATAGACCTCTGAGACGAAATAACACCAACGGCTTGGAGAACGGCTTTTCGGGAGTCTCTGACGAAAACCGCCGGATGGCTGATCCACTCAAGTGCCGACTCTAATTCTGCATCTAAGGCTGACACAGTCGCAGCATCAATTACTGATGCAGGCGTAAAGTTTGTCTCCAGGGGTGGGGTAGCCGCCGGTGTATGTCCACTCGAGCCCACATCAGGGACTTCTGGCAGAGGGATAGACGGGGAAGGTGAGGGAAGAGGTGGCAACCCCCCCTTTCCAAGTCCCTTAAGGATTGTTCGGGTCTCGGTGAGTAGGGTATGCGCCCGATCGTGCTGACCCCGAGATATGAGTGTCAAAGCGCGACTCAACATATCTGAGGTTAATAGCTCCATACGTCGTTGCACCACCATCGGGTGAGGGGGGATCGGTGGCGATCCAGGCCTGCTGCCCTTCCTGGGGCTAGCAGGAAGCATTGTGATGGCGAGCAAATGTGGCCGAGATAGTTGCGAAAGCGTTCCCTCTCGCTGAATATCGCCGTACGTCAAATCCGCTTGGATGAGTGGCACCTCCTCGATACTAATTGTCCTTGATTCATCCTGATCGGCGGAGCCCCCTAATGCTTCCAATCCAGACACGATCGATTCCCATGCATCCTGAGGAGCCATTTCGCCCTGCGAACTATCCGGGGAGATGACCAATTGAACCAAAACATCTAAGCCCATTAGCCTTGATTTATTTCCTTTATCAAAACACCAAAAAAACATACCTTTCTTGTCTCCAAAGTGAAGATCCCCAAGAGCAGCTTCCGCCTCCCTCCCAGATGATCTCTTTGACACATGTAAAGCTCCACTAATCTTGACAAATCTCGCAGGCGATCCTTCAGGGAGTTTCAGTCTGAGTTTGGCGTTCTGGTGGGAAAGTGTTTGCAGGGCGCCGATGCATCCTGCCACACATTCGCGCAACATCATCCAATCCTTGACATAAGTGAATTGACCCTTGGTCCGAGTTGAAAGTTCGATCATGGTGTCCGGTTTATGTGTAAGCCCAAGCCCGAACGAGTGAATTGTGATCCTAGCAGGTATTAGTACAGCCAGGTTGAATATATCTGGAATTTAGATTACCCACTTTGCCGCTTCTGCCCTGGACACCACGAAATCCACATTTTCAGTATCCGATGTCGAGGAATCACTAATCAAAAGAATGGATGCGATAGGGTTGCTTGATTTCCTCTGCATCAGCAAGTCCATTGCAACGTTGGCTCCGTCAACCACATCAGTGCGCAAACTCTTTTGGCCTACAGGCCGAATTGAGTTGAAAACTTTGGACCAACCACTCCAGCTCTTTGCCAATAGCGAGGTCAACGCAACTCCCCCACTACTCGACCCAAATGTCACCAGCCCCATTCTGTCCCGCTCTCCAAGATTGTGAATCAGAAATTTGAGTGAGTCGCGGATTAGGTTGATTTTGAGCCCTTGCATAGATGATGAGACAGGGATAACGACAACAATATCGAGAGGAATGTGAACAGCTGGGGGTATCTGCGGCTTTGCTCCTCTGATAGATGCAGTATACTCAGTAGGTGCCGTGACGATAGACCTTCCTCCACCATGTGTCCCACTATAGGCCGAGTTGACAGAGGATACTCGCCTGATTGTTTTTGTAGCACGAAAGTCGTCATCTTCATCAGAATTAGAACCCCGCTTGTCCTCATACTGAGGGCTCCTCATTGTCGGTGCAAGCTCCACAGCATTTAAATCCAATAAGGCACGATGCCACTGATCCATTTGAGCACCGGTGGGAAACAATAGATGGAACTGAGGCAGTTCAGCAACAGAAAGACTCAAGGTGAGGATGTGCATATTTTCGTCTGGACCATCGGTTAGACTTACGTGGACGGAATAGGAGAAATAAAAATAATAAAAACCTACCTGGTGAGCTCGAATCGCTAACTCTCTTTAAATGTTTCTTTATGAGAATAGACCCTTTCAACGTGCATTTCACATTTCTCTTTTTAACGCCATTGGCCCATTGGGAGGCAGGCGCGGAACTCTTCTTGTCCTTAACACAGATAAGCATCTCCGAGAAGAGGTAGCACTCTAACTCTTGCCATGCTTGACAATCCTTGCCAACTTTGATGGTTCCGTGGAGACGGAGTTTGCCGAATCTATTTTCGTTTAGCCACTGACGACGAACCCGTATAAACACAAAACCTTACCTTCCAAAATCAAGGCCATGCCAATTCTCAACCCTCAAACGAAGATCGTCCGTGATAGCCGCCAATACTTCATTTTCCCGCTCCTTCTCCATATCGCGTTCCCTCTGCCTTGTTCCTGCTCCCTCCCGCTCAAAGGAATATTGACTCCGATTTGTCGGGCTAGGGGGGTGATATGGTTGTTCATACGTTGGCGGTAAAGCTGGCACAGGCGGTATCGAGTCTTCCGGGTATATGGGTTGCACTTTCCTGTCAGGAACCTCCACGGTCACCAGACAGGTAAGGCTTTGCTGGGCCTTGGATCGTGTAATGGTCGGAAATTCACTCTTAACTGTAACAATGGGGGGTGGTATGGGACTCGCCATCGAATTCCTTGAGCTGAGCTCGCTTTCCAGACTTTGAACATCGTAGTCATGACGACGAGTAGTAGGCGGGGCGAGTGCTGGGTCAGGATATTCACCAGCCGAAGCACCACTATTATTCCTCCAGTGCCCGTTCTCGTGTCGTGGACCCGTAGAATCCCTCATATCACTGCGGCTCTCCCCCCGACTCTCTCTATTTAAACTAGAAGTCCGGCTCCCCTGCCGACTTCGTGTCCTGGTGCTATAATTTTCATAATGTGGCGAGGCCAATTCTCTTTCCCTCTCCTTTTCCCTCTGCCGATCCCTATCCCTCTCTCTCTCCCGCTCGCGTTCACGTTCCCGGTCTCTAGGTGCCTCTCTAGTTTCAACAACGGACACAGATCTTACAATGCTGCTCAGTTTTTCTAAGCGGGATCAGCATCTAAAAACAATTTTCATCGGGTAGTGACAACATACCAATATCCAATACATTTCCACCACGACTAGAGTCAAGCCCCAAAGGGGCATTGCACTCGGGGCAAAATTGAGTATCAACCTCTTTTATGTACTCATAGAAGCAGGCCTCATGGGACACATGAGCACAAGAGAACTGGAGAACACGCTCTCCACGAAGAGTGTGCTCTAAAGGTTCCTCGCAAACGGCACAATGACTACCGATAAAGGTTCTATCGCGACGGTTCCGCGAGCGGTCCATATCTAACATACCAGCCATCGAGCTGGTTCCCGGGCGAGTAGTCGCTCGCGACTCTGATGCGATAGAAGGCGCACGATTCGTAGACGCAACTGAAGGTGCAAATGTGCGCGTGTTAGATTTGTTAGAAAAGCTATCACCAAGGTGAGAATCACTAGCAAGGCGTCTTAATCCAAAACGTCGCTGACGAGTTGGAGGGTCGCCGAGAACTGAAGTTGTTGAACCTCCAGATACACAAGACTCGGCAGGAGAGCGGTGCTTACCGCGCCGACCAAGTAAGCCGAGACGGTACCACTGAGGACTATCTTCCTTAGGATTTGATGAACGGAAGCTCGTCATGAGCAGGTGGGCTTCTCGTATGAATATGAAGGGCGTTTAGCTAGGAAAAATAAACTTGCGCAGGCGTGCTTGTTTTTGGGCAGCAAGATGAAATGTACTAAGGCTCTGGGAAAAAGGGGACGAAACGGAGGGGGTGGTAGAAAGGGGGGGGGAGTGTCGGTGGTGGTAGGAATGGCCCTGGTGGGGAGGAGATCGTAGCGATCCGACCGTAAGTCGGGATTGGGAAACGCTCAATTTTTGACGATGGGTAAGTGCGATCCGAGTGATGGAGGGCAGGTCTACTAGTAAAGGACGCCCTGTGGCTGTAGGTGTGGGGGGGGGTTGCTCACACTCCTGGCTACTGCCGTGCTTCCACTGCCGTCAAAAAGAACAAGAAACCCAAGACAAATAAAATATGGGACCGAACCCAAGGCGAGCAGCAAGGATGACAATACTTCCTTGAACAGGGTTTAGATGCAGCTGTAGATTCCCTCACCCTGGATGGAAAGGCCGGGCGGTAAGGAAGGGTTTAGAAGGGCAAGAAAGAAAGGTATTACTCGTAGGAGGCTGTGGAGGGGTTTTTTTTTTTTTTGCTTTGGGGGACCGTAGTAACCTATTTGTCTCGAATAGGTAGCACTTGATGCACCTTCAAGGGTTAACGGGAGTTAGGGTGAGTGGGATGGATGGATGAATAATGGATGGAGGGATCAGTGATGTCGGACAGAAAGAGCAAGTTGTGGGTGACGGTGTAAGTACGGTCAAGGAGAAAGGCAGAGGGCAGGGTAGGTGAACAGGTATAAATGACCTCTCGTGCAGCGAGATGTGCGTAGGTGTATGACAAGTGAGGAAGATGGTGTGAGTATATGAACGAGTGAAGTGGGTTTGAAGGCACGTCCTAAAGGCTATCTCATCATCGATCTTGGGATGAGGATAGTCTGTAAAGCAATGAAGTCACGAAGGGCTGCCAAATGGGAAGAATGGAAGAGAATAGGAAAGGAGCCCTGGGGGAGGGGGTGTGGTGATGAAGGAGCGAGTGAAGAGGCGGCAGGTGGTGAGATAGAGGAGAAGGACGTCAATTCGAGTTTTTTTGCTTGTCAAATCCCTTTTGTTTTTTCCTTAGTAGAGTTTTTTCTTTTTCTTTCCCTTTTTTCCTTTTTTTTTAATTCACTTCCCCTTATTTGCTTTGTTTGTCTCTGGTCTTGCCCGTCCCTTCTTTCTTGCCTCCCCCCCTCTCCCTTCCCCGTTCACTCACCTTGACCCCCCCCCCCGCACATCGGATTGACAGTGGGATGGGTGTATTAGTACAGGTACAAGCGATGGCCAAACACTCGTCTGCCTACTTGCTGGCGGAGAAAAGTGTGGTTGTAGGTCACTGGTGGGAGGTGGAGAATGAAAATTAAAGAATTACTGTATGATACATACTTCGGTGGTTGTGGTTGTGATTGTGGTCGTCCAACGTACTTCGTATATGGTATGCATGTATGACAGCCTTTTTTGGTGGACACCCAAAAAGGGTCCTCAAGGTCTCTGGAGATCGTTTGAGACAACCAAACTTCTTAGGGTTAGTCTCGTCTCTTTCTCTTACTCCTCACGCTGCTCTACCATCCTCAAGCAATCTTTAGGTACTGTAGTTGAATCTACCCGAGGCTGCCCCCCATTCCGAATTATTCCATAGTCCGTCGGGTAGTGCGCCCAAGAGATCTCGTTAAGAAAGCGACGGGATCAGGAAATTATCTTTCCTTAATCGAAAATGGATTAATGGCATTTGGAGAAGAGCTTTCCTTAACAGGGAATAACACTCTTGGCGTTTATAACTGAAACATACGCCACCGATTTCTTGGGCGCACCGACGGTTCAAGGGATACCCACACAAGGTATGAGAGTACCAGTACGAGCAAGTACTAGTACTTTGTCCCAGCATCGCCTTTAAAAAAGAAAAAGAGACAAGGCTCCCAGGAGACCATTCAGATCCCTTCCCAGTCGGACGGGACAGGGCAGCTGCATCCACAACTGGCCCGTTTCAGTAGCGTCCAAAAGGGACTTCCATAAAAACTAAATCTCCCCCGAGCAAGCAATATCCTTGTTAACATTTTTGAGACATCTCACTGAACATTTCTGGGTGGCTTCCAGTACCGGTAAAACTTGCTTTTTGCGTGTCGCCTTTTCAATCCCCCTCAAACTTTCCCATGTTTCCCACAGGTCGAAAATTTGCTCTCGCTATTCTCTCTCTCTCAAACTAACAGGACGGACAGCTGCCACAAGTTACCGTAGAACACACAGGAGAGAAGTAAACGATCAACAATGCCGTCACCTGAGACTGAATGGGTCAACTCATAATCGAGTACTTGAGTGGTGGTACCGTACGGTACAGTACTCATTTGTCCTCTCCTTCTCCCCGCCCAAGGAAAACAGGCCCACAGAAATGTAATCCCCAAAAACCCTAACCAGCCTTCCTGGTATGCATGCATCTCTTGCTCCAATATATGGCACAGTATCCTTGACACAGTCTCAGCATACCTGAATCCTACACCTACTCAAGTACACTTACAAGTACTTGAACTAGTAAAATAATCTCACCTAGAGCCCAAACAAAACTTGGTGATGGCCCCAGCAGTAGACAGGCAATCCCCTAGTTGACTACCCAGCTACCACGTGTCGCTAACGTAAATCAAGAACACCCCCGAACTACTAGTACAGTATGCTCTTTTGTTTCTTCCTCTTCACCAATAGCGATCCGTGCAAATTTGCGGAGCTCTCATAGGTACGCTCTTGTGGGACTTCAACACACCTTGCCCGTACTTGTATGATACAGGTATAATTACCAAATTCCTGCAAGTTTTTCTAGATGTCACTCGCATCTCGCCTTTGTGTATGCAACCGCAACCTCCTGTGCACTTATCACTAAATTGTGGCCGCGACAACCCCCCCCCCTCTTTATCCCGCATTTTTCGTCACCAAGATTGGCCCAGCCAGCAGCCCAACTTACAGATAAAAAACAGTCAACCTTTCTGTGCAGCTCCCTTCCAGAAGATCATCGTGGCCATCTGGTCTCCTTTCTTCCTACCAATCTCACCACACGGTACTAAGTCTAGACTTATGATACAAGCAATAGATCCCATGTTAGGGCTCGGGCCGCTTTCCCCTGACTCTAACCCTTCGTCACCCTTAAGAAATATCAAGAATGTGGGACATATTTGGCAAAAACACAACTCGCAACTCGCTACGGCATTCGGTCCCTCGCTCACGACCGACACTGGGCGGGAAGGCGTCTTTGAGACGACCGTTATCGTTTTAGTATGCCACGTCTGGAGCGGCTGGGAAAATATGTTTCCAACTTGTACCATCAAGAGAGACCCGGCACAGAAATACTCTTGGCAATACGATACAGCATATTTCTAGAGAGCAGCTCGAAGAGGGGAACCGCAATCGTCGGAATAAAGCCACCCAGTAGTCCCCGCAACTGTTAAGGGGCTTAGCCGTCAGAGCGGAAGTCGAGTTAAGAATTCGCAATCACTTTAAGCGCAGAGGCCAAACGAATCGAGGCCTATAGTTTGGTATTTTATGCAAGTACACATAGGCTGATCCGGGATTTCCGCAAGGAGACGATCCAAATGAGTAACAACATTCGGCAAGGTAGACAAGAGACGGCATATTAGGTGGAACGGGATCAGTGGCCCGTTGGACAATCTTGTTACCGGGAGATTCCCAGCCAGCAAAAAAAAACAATGTGAAAACCCCACCGTAGATATAGTTGCAGACTTATGGCTGGCCTGGCACTGCAACAAGAGGGCAAGGAGGGTTAGCCTCCAGTGCAGAATTGAATCATTATTTATGAGCATTGGGGAAAGATCAAGGGGCAGAAAGGGAAATTTGTGGTATCACGGCCCGCCCCACTGCCACTGATACCCCCACTACTCGAGTAACTGGTCCTATGGAATTGTACCAGTACTTTGTCAATGTACGAACTTAGTATGATACCGTATTTATTATTATACTCAAGCAACCAATGGCCATTTAGTGAAGAAGCAAGGCTACGGTACTGTGCTCAACAGTGCTACTGAGAGCACAGTAAGTTACATGTACTAGTAAGGGAGCCCCGCATCCTTGTGCTTGAAGCAAGAGCGGTACCCGAAAAAAACAAAAGGGATTGGCAGAAGGATGGCAAAAACGTAAAAATCCGTAAAAATCCGTGCGTGCAGTCGCACCCCGCTATAATGGGCCTCTTATAAGGGAAACCTCGCTATTCGAGTCATTTGGCAGAGATTTTTTTTTTACTCGGAAAATCCAAATTCTGAGTTGAAATTCCTAGTCTCTTGGCGTGCACGGACATAATTTGTATGGGCGAAATTTGTGAATTTTAGAATAAAAAAATAGTTACCAAAATGACTATTATTATACGAATGAACCCTCTGGGAATTTACACCTCTGTTCCCATATGAATAGCCCTCGCCATAAGGAATTTCTTCCAAAACCTCTCTACCAATACTGTAACGAACAAAAAATCCCGAATTTCCGGCATTCGTTATAGTGCGGTGCGATTGTATCCGTGCGTCCATTCAAATTTAAGA
>Ga0307510_10009906_pt1 | contig 11334 bp, 7 predicted proteins | sample 12_EM_MG_FD_207224 | JGI IMG/M metagenome (GOLD analysis project Ga0307510, IMG submission 207224) | Populus trichocarpa ectomycorrhiza microbial communities from riparian zone in the Pacific Northwest, United States - 12_EM | ecosystem: Host-associated > Plants > Roots > Unclassified | place... | reverse complement strand
CTTTACCAAATGCCACCAAAGTCATAGTAAATTGTAGCGGTCGAGGAGATAAAGATGCAGGAATGGTTCTTGACCACAGACTTGAGATAAATTAAATGAGCACTCAATTTATCTTGGAATTATGAAAATAGGGAAAAGAATATAAAAAAGGTAATTTACTGTACTGGTTACTTGTAGACACGCCGGCAATTCAAGGTATAACAGGGATGCAGAGCTTTATATGGAAGCTCATCGAGCATATCCTTGATAACGAAGGATAGCCAGCTCAAATTGTTTTCTCTGAAAAATTGAATGTTACTTTGCACTCGCTGATATCATAATGTCTGGATTCATTTCAAGAAACTTTTAATAGAAAGAGAGTGTATTTCGTAGATTTGAGTTTCTCTCAAGAATAGTAATATATAATATAAACTAATGGAATTTTATTTAATAAACTAAGTTTGTGATTAAATAGTAATATAATTTACTGAAACTTCTGTTTCAGTTTCCAACACAAAAAATGAAATGCATGTTGTCCTCGTTATTATCGAAATGCTATACAATGATCTCCACAATTTCTCTAACTTGAGCTTTTTCTTTGCCTCTTAATTTTTGGTATTTTCTAGGGACCTTTCAATTATTTTGTACTATGGACGATGTTGTCACATCACATGCATATTTCACCTAACAGCCAAGAAAAGCTTTTAAATGGCTTTTTTATTATTATTATTCTAGAAAACTCTACCCTTCAAAAACCATATTTTATAAATTTAAATAAACGAGTAAAATCTTGATTGTTTTAGGTTACATATTCTGACTTGAACTTGAGATTTGCATAATGCAAATCTCAAGCATTTTATCACCACACTATGTTTCTTAAGGTATTAAATGGCTCTTTCCTTCCCTCGTAAATCATAAATGCAATTATAGATACCTTTATTTTTTCTTGGATTTTGACAAGAGGCACAGTTGGCGATTGAAAAAGTCTATGGCAACAACTATCTCAATTTTATTATTTATTTTTTTATATAAAATAAAATGAGAAGATCAATAACATATTTATTTTTATGTTTTTAAAATATTTTTAAAACAGTTTTAATTTTTTTATTTTTTTTAACTTTAAATTAATATTATTTTGATGTTTTCAGATGATTTTAATGTGCTGATATCATAAATAATTTTTAAAAAATAAAAAATATATATTATTTTAATATTTTTTCAAGTAAAATTTTTTTTGAAAAACAACCATTATCATACACTTAAACACCTTTCAAGATATTGTTTTTGAGTGATTTTTATCGTTTTCGTTGAATCAACCTCATGTCATTTAGTTGTTCTGTTGATTTGTTATATTTTTTTATTTTTTATTTTCAAATATTAAATTTGAAAACATAATATGAACAACTTACTAAATTAAACCCATATGAGATTTGACAGCTATGTTTTTATATTTTTATGCAATTCCTAAATCATCATCTTGTCTTTTGAAGCCTTTTAATGCAAAATCTCAAATTTAAATGTTGTCTGGATAATGAGGTGTACTTTTATAAATTACAGCCTTGCTGTTTATCTTTAAAAATATTTTTTAATTAAAATAATTTTTTATTTTTAAATTTTTTTTTACATCAACACATTAAAATAATCTAAAATAACTCAAAAAAATTATTTTTTTACAAAAATAATTTTCAACCGGAAAAAAAAAATTGGCATCTGTATTTGATATTTTCTTCGTTTGTATGGAGGCAAATACTTTGTGAATCGTTCAATCAATGTATTAAAAAAGACTACATCATTATAAACACAATTTCCATGTCATTAAAATTCATCATTATAAATATGAAACGTGACTTATTGTCTGTGTTTTTTTATTACAAACATGTAATTATTAAATAAAAATCTTGTCAAATGAGAATTGTCATTGAAGTTCATAAATGATAACCATAATCTTTTCAAGTAACCATCAAGCAAATCCGCGTCTGAGCGGACGGGTAGCATTTACATTCTGCTCCAAATAAAAATGACCCTGCGGCTTCTGGACAACAAAGTTAGGGCTCATTGATAATATTACAGCAGGAAAAGGCAAAAAAAAAAAAGTTGAAAAACAGAGGGCAGAAATTATGTCACTGATGTGCTGTTGCTGCCACCAATCCATCCATTTGTGAGGAATTAGGCTTATTATGAGACGTTCAGGCCTTCTAGAGAATCAACTTAAAATGGTGACGGCTAACTGGTGCTCTGTGCAGTCCCTGCAGAAAGTCAAAACAAACTGCAAAAACAGACAACCCAGAAACTCCAGCAGTCTAACAATTACAGTGGATTATCGAGTGCCCTCGGAATAAAACTCAAACATACATTCTGTATTGCATATTTTTTTTCAGCCTCCATAAGCGACCAACAAAAACAACTGAAAACATTCCTTCTTTTTTGCATATAAAAAAAATGGTTTTAATATCCCTCTGAATGTTAGAAAGACAATTTTTAATCTTTTTTTCTGCATGATATAATGCATGGTACAAGCCCCACTATACATGTACATGATTTGGGCATATAGCCAAGGCATTGCACAGTCCAATGCAACTGTAAAGCAAGTAAAAGCATACCGCTAACATGATGAAACTCTAAGTTACAGGAGACTTGGACGCTGATCTATAGAAAGTTAACTCCGCATTCGTTTTCGACTACCTTCTTCAGTATTGCCCTGCAGATGATAAATCAGAAACAAATTTCTCAGGTTGTTAGAATATTAAAAGAAATCCCCAACCTGTAGGGCAAGAAAGTGAAGGATGGACTATATAGTAAACTGAACTTTCAACTTCCATATGCTTCGATAATAATTTAACAGAACATGAACCATAAAGACCAAAATCTAGCGGAGAAAAAAAAACAGATATCTAGAGCTTGCCAGAGCACAGAAAAGACAAGGATATTGTCTAAACTACACACCACTCCAAAGTCACTTGTATTGCCATGATTCAATTTCGCTGCGAGCTGAAGACATAATGTTTCCAGCAAGATACACATATCTAAGTGTTGGATTTAGGTTGGCACGAGTGTGCAGCTGAATTAAGAGTTTGATGTTCCGATTACCAATTTTTATTGAATAATACATCAACATATAACAATACTTGGAAACATAAATTGATTAATTATGCTGGTTCGATGTTCCGATTACCAATTTTTATTGAATAATACAATATCATATAACAATACTGAGAAACATAAATAGATTAATTATGCTGAGTGAAAGATCAAGATAAAAGAAAACGGACATAGAAAAAGAAATGCATACCCCTTCTTCATGTCCAAAATCTTCAGAGGGAACCCCACTAGAATCGGACCTGCATTTAGCATGTACAATAGGGCCTAGCTGAGACCTATCCATGTCTGCCGTTGACCCATCAGGAGCATTCAGGTAGACAGCTCCTTTATACATCCATTCCTCAGTTTCATCACTGTAGAAATCATCAAAAGGCTCTCCACATAATGCACATGTACTCTGCTCTTCGTCAGCAGGAACAGCCATTTCATCGTCATCCTTCTTCTCCACGATGGTCTCAGTGGGTAAAAATCCAGGAACTGCATCAGTTCCCAATGCCTCTGCACCACTAAGCCACATACTTGCACTTACAAACCACTTGCGAGAAGGGTTCTGCTTACGGTTTTTGGACATCCGGTTCTTAGTAACATGCCAATCCATGTGACTACTGTGCTCTTCTTGACACTTTAATCGAAGGCCACATGTTGTGCACTGTCTTGGAAGGTCAGAATATAATGCACTTATTGCCGATTCATAGCGCAATTTGAGAAGGTCAGCATTGAACTCAAGCCCTACAGAGTCCTACGTATTGATTCAAAAGGTTAGATTCTGCCTATGATCACTTTTGTTAAAGGAAAAATAGAGATTCTATTCCAATGAGTACCTGTACAGGTGTTTGTTTTGTCATTGTGATCAAACCTTGAGCCATGAGAGAATTAATCAAACCAGAAAATGCAATGCCAGATGGTTGGGCGGGGGCACCTGAACTAGCATTCTGAGGGAAAGGCATCGTTTGAGGAGGACCTTGTGGCAAAGGTGGCCGAACCCCCACCTGTGAATGCAAGGTGTTTGGAACATTGCTGACCGCTAAAGGCAGTTGTACAGAAGGTAGCGCATTTGAGGAACCATGCCCGTGTGTGGTGTATCCATGATTCATTGGTCGTGCCAGTGGACGAGGTGGCAGTAAAGCTATCCCAGATGGATGAAAATTTTCCCGGGCTTCATGAGATGGAAGAAACTTTGGCTGAAAAGGATTAAAATGTGCCTGGTTTTGCTGATTCAAAGCAGCATGTTGATTAGGCAATGGTGTTGGCTTCATCAAAACATAATCTTTGCTCTCAAAACTATTAAATGATTGTTCAGGCATAACTGAAGCTTTTTGCAAAGCCTGATTTGTGACAGTACTGCTGGTATTTACTGGATCAAACTGACTTCTACTCTGCTTTTCTGGTGGAAAAGTAGAATGCACAGGAGGTGGGAGAGACTTGTGTACATTTACTGGAGGCCAGGCCCCTGATAATGGTAGCACAGCACTTGACCAGGTACCAGAACTATTAGAGTCAATACTAGAACCCAATCTTGATGCAATCGCAGGAGGCCTAACAAGCTTTGCATCCATATCTGGAAGTTTTTCAACAAGTGGATTGAAATTCTCACCACCCAAAGAGGATACACCACTTCCAGATAAGGGCATCTGGAAATCCCTTCCTCTTCCTTTGGCATTCAGGAGACGTGATGGCTGACGGATGTGAGGCGGCAAATTCCAAGCTTCTTGAGAATAACGAGAACCCGATATCTGATTTCTCTCAGTCAGGAGTCCAGGCATCTTGCTTGTTGATCCACGGCCAGACTGCAGGAAGTACACCAATATCTTTAGCACATAAGATCAAAATTTGAAGTTGATTTTCTCTCTCAAAATACACAAACATAACTTTAAGACATAAAGAAAAGATGTAGAGCTTGGTTCCTAGTATATGAACAACAAACCCAACTGTTTCCTGAAACCAATAATAAGGGGACAATAAAACAGGTGAATATAATTTGAAAGGATATCTTTTTGACACAACTGACTATACAGAAAATAATTGAAATGCAAATTATCATCCAATGATAGTGTCGAATGCAGCAGAAAAGCTCTAAAAATGTGCCAAATTGCAGAGGAGGCCTTGATGGGGATAAAGAGGAGAAATTGGGGGGGGGGGGGAGCAACTCATTATCAAATAAAAGCTTGTCAAGTTCCATTAAAAAAAAAATCACCACCTTATTATAGAAAGAAATAAAAATAATTTAGAATCAACCAATTTCACGCACAGCTATAACTTTTAGACACAAGTACAAGAAGTACATAAACAAGTTGAGAAAGCATACACCAAGAATCGAGACTGCATCTCCACCCATATTAGAGGAGTCATCCACCAAAGCCATTGGAGTCAGACTAGACCCATTGCTCCTAATATCAGAGTCTGCACGGATAGCATTTAGCCTTCCAAAGCCAGGCCTTGGAACAACACTTCCAAAAGGTGGAACAGATGGTGGCAAGAAATCATTGCTCCTACCACGATCTAACAAAGTAGGGCTCATATCTTCCCAATCAAATTCCTCCTCTTCAGTATTCTGCCATGATCTTGGAGCCACCTTATTATGCATGCCAATTACAGCCAACTGTTCAATGTGCAATGGTTTACTATTTGGAATTCTCTTCCCCCTATCATCCCCATATGCATCTATTAAAGCTCTGGGTCCTTGTTGCTCATGTCCATTGCTGAGAGATCTGGCAGAAGCTTCAAATCGGTAATGGTTATCATCAGAATAGTGTTTTCTTCTCAATTCATTTGTCTCATCATCTCTGACAACAACTCTGCCATGTCCATAATCAAATGGAGGATGAGATGGGGACAACCCCTCCACGAACCTTCGGGGAGAATTTCCAGCTGCAAAGTCATCGATTTCTGAAGACGAAGGCCTCTCAGCTCCGGTTGTTGAAGGCGACAAGCGTCTTGCAAGCCTGGAAGTTGATGATGGCTGCAGCTTATTAGATCCAAGAGTGAGAGATGCACGGTCGACTCCAACCTGTGAAGATATGACCTCTGCTTGATCAGTTTCATATTCATCATATCCAACAGCAGGTTTGTGACCATACATTTTTAGATTTGAAGTTCCCTTTGTGTGCTGAACATTCTGTGAGGGGTTAAATTACAGTTTTAGCAATTTCTATGTTTGTATTGACCATCCTGTCTGCGTGCACACAGATGCACATTGCATTACATAGTGTCAATAGCTGATGATAACACAATTACCAAACAGCAACAATCAATAACAAAATACAAAATAATCCCAAAATGTAGCTTGTGAGCACATAAATTCAACTTAGAACCAAATGTTTTATTTCATACCAAGTAAACAATAAGAAACAAACACAGTAGATTAAAAATAATATAGCCCAGAGGAAAGTCCCTGTATCAAAAACAGATGGAACAAAATCGATCTAGATTCTACATGCAACTTTAATATTGACCAAACAAACAGAAAAGGTGGCCTTGCTTTTGTGGGATCATTAGAGATGGAATTTCTTAGACCTTTCAACCAAAAGGATCACAAATCAGTTTCCCTTCTAAAATTCTGACACAATATTCAGTTAAGTAATAAAGGAAGAAATCGATACATGAAGCAACCAAAGAGTCGCACAATAGAAGGCCACTATATCAAGTATCTTAGACATAACCAACAAGTCAAAACACATGTATTTCAAGAAAAATGGAAGTCTCCATATCTTGAATAGCCATAGTAATGCCAAATGCCGGAGCATGGCACTTAATCAGTAGACATTTGACACAAATCCCTGAAATGGTATATTGAACAGTAACAATCAACAAAGTTGCAAAGCAACTAGTAACTAAACAGCTTTCTATTTAAACATTATATAAGTTGAGAACCATAAGATATGTAAGGTTACAGGGCCATGCATTATATAAACATGCTCCAAAGTGCAATTATCACAACTTTTCTTAAGACTCATCTTGATATCCAAAATATACAACTGAAATGATTAGCATCATGAGACCGTCTTTAGCCATTAATATTTCAGTCTTGAAAACACTGAAATGATGAACATTTGACTTGGCATATACTCCACTATGAACTTTTTATATTTAAAAAAAAAATCTAAAATTTAAAGGCCCAGGTGAAGGTTCCAAAACACAAAGCATATGGTTTCAGAGCAGGACTATAAATCAGAGAGAGAGGGAGAGTTCAATGAGAACTTTACATTATCTCTACTTGAATCCATCTGACGTAAGTATTTTGGGTTCACATGTATGCCATGACTTGGTCTGGGTGATTCAGAAGCCTTCAAGGAAGTCAAACTTGATGACTGATTATTAATTTGTGAAGACAACTGCAGTTGAGTCTCAATCTTCCGAAGTACAGAAGATGGAAACACAGATGACCAAGTGCCAAAAAGGTGGCGCATTGAAGGATATAATCTAGGGTCAACTTGTCCGTATGCCTCACAGAAAACCTGATAAAGTGAAAAGACCAAAAAAGTCAGAACCATGTAGTATAAGAAATATCAATCATGAAAAATGAAAGAGAAAAAAGCACACTATTTTGTGACTAACTCACCTCAGGCAAACGGGAAGAAAAATACCCAATGTATTCACGGCCGATGTTCTTGACAATGCTATCTAAAAGATATAACGAAGGTAGCTTTAGATCTACTGGGACCTGCCAAAGATGAAAAGTAAACACCAACAACCACCCCTCCTCAGAGAAAAAGGCATAGATATAGAAACTCAACTTTCTTATAGATAAGAAAAAAGGACAAAGCTGGGGGAGAAAAGTTCAAACTTTTAAATTAAAAGGAACACAATGAAATTGAATATAATGATCCAAAATTCTTCTAACTTCAAGAAATTCATATGTCAATCCATCTTCACTTTTCAGAGTTAACTTGAGTAATATTTCTTCCCCTACTTGAAAACTCAAAATATCTTTCCAATATCCAGTATCCACATTTATCCAAGGAAATAGCCAGGAAATGAAGAAAAGTGAAAACAAATTCACGTAAGTGAGAAATCTAAAGGCCCAAAAAACTAACAGATAGAACCAAAATCAATGGAAAAGGAGTTTAGAAAAGGGAGATTTCCCAAAAACTACAAACACAAAAATTTCAAGCATTCAAAGCAGCAATCCAACCAAGCAGCTGGCATTTAAACGTCACAAGTTTTTTCTTCTCTTTCTAATGATTCTACTTAAATAAACAGACAATGAAACCAATAATATGCAGGGAAATAAAGTAAAATTTCCAATTTGTCAACCCAACAAAGCTGAAAATGTTTCAACTACATTAACTCTAGATTCTAAATCTCTCACATTTTCCCAGCATCCGATACAACCATTCAAAAACTCCCACCACAGCAGGGAAAAAAAGGCTCAAAGTTCTACAGCCACACAACACATCTCCCAAACCTTCAAACAAAACCTAAAATCCATCAACTCTCCCACATTTCACTGACGCCAAGACTTCTAAATTCATCAATACCAGCATCATTCATCTCAATAACTAAACCCCGAAATCCAAAATTAATACAAACACACACAAAAATTAATCAATAGCACCTCCCCGATTAAGAGACTAAAAAATCCTCTAAAGTTTCACTATCTCTAGCACTACTCCATCAAAATAACTAAACCCTAAAAAATCCCACACGTTAAAAAAAACTACAGACCTCGACAATGCGGCCACAAAGAGCATCAGCAATACCCTCACCGTGCTCCCTCAGTTCTCCGGCAATAATAGTCAAATCAGTGATAATAGGTTTTGAATTAAACGTTAATTCATTCAAAACCGTCTCATAAATCTCCACCATATCCTCCGTACTCAAGCCGCCACCTTCCTCCACCGCCGATTGTTGTCGCTGCTTCAATAAATACCTGAACTTGTCCATTATTGAAGATGCTGGGGATTTCTGCGGCAGCAGCTCATTTGGCATGGTGTTGGTAACGGCTTCCGCTGCCTTGGTGGCGGTTTTAGGGTTTAGGAGTTTTGTGGATTGCATTTGTGTCCCATTAAGAGAGAGAATTGAGAATTGAATGTGGAGAATTAGGGTTTATGAATTGGGATTTTGATGGATTAGTGGCATCGATTTTTTATTTTCTAGAGAGAGAGAGAGTGATAAAGAGGGAACTTACTTCGCCTTTTTCTTTTATTTTTTAATCATAACTCCATCCTTACATTTTATTACATTTGATGAATTGGTCCTTATAGGATTTAAAATAATAAATTTTAATCCTCAGTTTCGACAATTATTTTTTTATCCTAAGTTAAATAAATTAGAAAGAAAAATGGAATTGATAAAGGGACAAAGTCATAAACAAATTGATAAATATAAGGATGAAACATAACTTTCTAAGATTATAAGGACTGATTAATTTTTTAAAAATCAATAGACAGATCGTTCGGCCTTCTATTTTTTTTTAAAAAAAAAAGAACAATTATTGTCAGTCAAAGCATTTGATTTTTGCATTTTAGCATAATATTAACAAAAGGCTAAAGCCGGTGATATTACTGTGCCTCGTGATACAGTTTACTATTTATTTTAGTACTATAATTACTGTCTTGTCTCTTGATTATTATTATTTTTTATATTTATTTACGATAGTATGATATGACATAAATGTTTTTTTAAAATTGAGTAGGATTATTTTGATAATTGTGTTTATAAATATACAGTAGACTAATAAATTTAACTATGAAATAAAATAATTTTATGTTTTTTGCACAATGATGATTTTGTATTTTCATGTTTGACCGAATAGTAGAATTACAATATTACCCATGCTATTTTATTTTTTTAGCCTTGTATTCAAGGGTTTTGTGGTAATTTCTTTATGGTATGTTTGTGATTGTTGACTGGTCTTTGGGGCATTTTTAGTTTTATTCAATTAAAAAAAAAACCAAAAAATTTGTTGATGCATGTAAAGCACCCGCCAGTGCATCAGCCGCTTCGTTGACTTCGAGCGACACATACGGCTGACTTTGGTGTTTGTACTGGCGCTTTCGCCGCATCATTGGATTCGTCTCGGCATCCTCTTTCTCTTTGTATGGCGCGTGTATAGTGGTTCGACGCGGTTCGGCCGAAAATGGCTTTTTTTTCTTTATTTTCCTTCTCTTTCTTCTTGGATTTGTGTGCAGGCCATGCAGAAAATCAAAACGGGCCTTCAATTGTTTTTTTTTCGATTCAGTCCCTCTTCTCTTATTTACAATGTTTTTTACATTGGTTGTTTCTAATTGGATTTTATTTTTTATTTCATCCCTGGTCATTTAATTTTTTAATTTTATTTTCAAATTTGGTTCTAATTTTTTGAATTGCTATTTGTTTTATTTTGAACTGTTTTCTTAATTTATTTGTTTTTTTACAATTTCACCCTAGACATTTTTTTATTTAATTTTTGCGTCAAATTTGGTCATGTTTCTTTTAGTTGCTATTTTTATATCATTCTTGATGGATTGGTTTTTTACAATTTCATCCCTACATATTTAATTTAATTTGGTTTATATATTAGATTTAGTCCTAATTTGTTTAATTGCCTTTTTTTTTGTTTTGCATGGTTTTTTTATTGATTTTTTTTTTCAATTTCATACCTCGATGTCAAATTTAGTGCTAATTATTTTTTCAATTTTCTTGGGATAATTTTGATTTTTTTTTCAAATTTTATCGTTGTTTGGTTTTTTTTTTCCTGTAAGATTTTAAGCCCATTTTTTTTGCTGCTCCTTTTTTTTGCAAGTTTTTTTATTAGTAGTTTTTTCAAAAATTATATTATTTAAAATTAAATTGGATGACATTTAAACTTTTTAATTAAACTCGGGTTCAAGATTTGACAAGTTGAAGGTTTTTTTAGATTAGATGAGGTTTAAGAGGTTCATTTGGGATTGCTTTATTTTTTTTATTTTTTTTAAAGCTGAAGTTTTTTTTAAAATTTGACTCCTTTTGTTCTAGTTTTTCTTCAGTTAGGTTAGCATCAGGTTGTTTGATAATCCAAATAAGCTCGGGAGTGGTTCTTTCTATCTTTTTCTCATTGTTTTTTTTGTCAATTTATTTATTGTTGCTGTGTTTTGTTTTTTTTTTTTTCATATTATTTAAATTACTACTTTAACCAATAATTTTGAACTTGAATTTTTTTTATGCCTGATATTTGTTTTACATAAAAAATTTATTTTTCCACCCGCGGCGAAGAGCGGACAACATGTCTAATTCTTTATTGAAACTTATTTAGTAAGAGATTTATAATTAATAAATAAATATTTTAGAAATATATCA
>Ga0307510_10009905_pt1 | contig 11337 bp, 4 predicted proteins | sample 12_EM_MG_FD_207224 | JGI IMG/M metagenome (GOLD analysis project Ga0307510, IMG submission 207224) | Populus trichocarpa ectomycorrhiza microbial communities from riparian zone in the Pacific Northwest, United States - 12_EM | ecosystem: Host-associated > Plants > Roots > Unclassified | place... | reverse complement strand
GTGGGCATCAAAGTGAGCATCAAAGAATAATTAATATGATGTCACCCGCTATTATTGCACAAGCACCATAAAATCTTTTAAAATTAATTAATTTTTATAATAACAAAAATAATTAAATAATTCTTTAACTACCATTGATCATGCTTAAATTAGTAGTATATTATTTCAAAAAATATTTTTTTTCTTATAAAAATTTCCATATTTTGTTTTTCAAGTCAGTCAATCAATCCTAACTACTTTTTTTTATCTTTTATATTTTGTAAAATAAAAAATCAAACTAAATTAAAAAAACATGAAAGTGATGAAAGAAATTAAGTTACACATACATTGAAAAATATAAATATTAAATATATAGTTTCAAAAACCATAATAAATAATTAATTATTTCTCCTAAACTAAAGGGACTAACTTATAATTAACTCAAAATAGAAAAGCTGGATTTGTTGCTGCTAAATGGAGTTCTTGTTGAGCGTTGGAAATGTTGGAGCCCATGCTAGTGCTTTCATACACAGCTCGTATTAAAATGTTGGGCCAGATGGGCCACTACATGAAAAAGGTACCACATTTTCTTCAACCCATCCTAGTGCCTAGCCTTTTTGTTTTTCTTTTTAACCATTATATATATTTGGACATATTTCTTTTTGTGTAAACTTTGTAAACTCTCATATGTAAAAATAAATAAATCACATTAACAGTATAAATTCCATATGATTTTACCAATTTTCAAACTAGTTTCTCCCCGGCCATATACCATGTATATAATCTCTCTTATAAAAATCATTTAAAATTGATCCTAGTATTTTTAGTTGGACCAATATCATTTCTTTCCAAAAAAATTATTTTTAAATTCAAAGAAACTAGGTAACGAAGGAAGAGTAAATGAATGGTGACTATTTTGTTATTTGTAAGGAAATTTTTTATATCCTTGAATAAGTATTAAAAAATCGATTAAGTCTAAAAACTTCAAATGTTAAATAAAGTTTTAAGAATAATTTTATTTTGATTATTAAGAATTTAATATCATATTAAATAATTAATTTAATCTAAAAACTTTAACCGTTAAGTAAAGTTCCGAACAATGAATATTGTGAGTGAGCATTAAGGCATGTTTATTAAATACCCTCATGCAAATTATATGTTTTTTGTTTTATAAAAAAAACATGATCATCATACCTAAGTAAGATCCTAGCTTAGATCACTTAGATGAACTGATTCTTATAGTATTTAGCCATTTTAGGTATAGAGGTGTCAGCTTTCATTGTTTAAAATCTAAAGCTAAATAACTTCATGAAGGTGAAATTAGTTCTGAATAAATCCTAACTAGAAAATAAATATTATTTGTTTATCCACATAAAATGGATAAAAAACCCCTAAAATAGCCCCTAAAAAACCCTACGGGCTTGGCCACACGTCTCGAGCCCAACACCTCTATGGGTTCGGGCACGCACCTCGAACCTAATACTGGCCAGATAATTTTTTTAGGACCCCACTTAGGTCCTTCAGTATTTTATATTGATCTAATATATATTATTTTGAGTAGAATACAACTCAAAATAGCACAAAGATGAAATTACACTTCAGTCCTTCCTCTCTAAAAAAAGACAGATTCATAGGCTATAAATATATCATCAATCCTTCAAGCTAAATGTTCACAATCTCTTTATTCTTAATATTTTCAGCATATATATTTTTAGAGTTTATCTCTCTAAAATATCATTGCATTTTACAAAGTTACTAACTTTATCATTGAAGAGTCCACACGTCCATCAAAGAGGATTTTTTTGTAGGTATCAGCTTACCAGTTATCACCTACCACTACCACAACTACCAGTCACTTAACTTACCAGACACCGCCTGCTACTACCATAACTATCGGTCACTGGACTTATTAGAAATCACCTACTACTAATTACCAACCCCATTGGCTTTCCATATCAAACCACCAGACACCTTGACTAAGGATAATTGATTAGATTGCTTGAACTAAGAGATCAATCAATTATTCAACACATCAACCTTATTTCTAAGCATCTTGGATGTTAGAACTCATCAATTAGCGTTGTTTATAAACCGATAAAAAATCCATCAGTTTCTAAAATTTGTTTTTGACATTTCCATGTCATTACATGACATATAACCAAGACACATATAGGATAAGATGCAAGATAAATCTACATGTTACCATAAACACTTTTGCCTAGCCAGACTTTTAACAACTCACGAGTCAAGTGTAATTCCTCATATAGACCATGTTGGCAACCCAAGATCAAAATCAAACCTTACCACCCCAGTAAGTCTTAGTAGCTATGGTAACACACTTGACCCTATCACCATCGCCATTAGTCGCTCCCAATACCCGTAGCCTGCTGCAATACCTAGAAAAGTTTGGACATAATGACATCCAAGAGAGTATCTTGCCTCCATACTTGTCAAATCCCTTTAGGGGTTGCTCACACCATTGTGATACCCGTACACATAGCAGATACTCCAGACATGCTTCCCCTGGCTACCACGGAATGGACTTTAGTTACCAATCTCTTTGTTTCACGACAAACTCTTCAGGCTCCCCAAAGTCTAACAAATCACCTCATGATACATGATCTTCGATGATAATGTAAGTTTATTTTTAAAATAATATTGATAATATATCTCTGACATACATTTCCTAACTACAGATCTTCAATGAAGGGCTTCCAGCCACTCTTTTTTAAGAGAATTGACTTGGTCTCCCTAGAGCATTATCCTCATAATCGCCAGGGGTTGATCTTGGATCATTCATTTTTCAATGCAGTCTCGGACTAACATATTCTTTAATTGATGACAAATGGCCTCTCACTAATTCGCCAGGGATTGATCTTGGATCCCCTACTTCATAGAATAATCTTAGACTGACACATTTTCCAGGTGATACCTAAGGGCCTCTCACTAATTCACTAGAGGTTGACATGAGATCTCATATTCTCCAGGTGATGTTTAGGGGCCTCTCACCAATTCATCAAGGGTTGATATGGGATACCTTATTCTTTAGGTGATGCCAAAAGGCCTCTCATCAATTCGTTATGGGTTGATTTGGGATCCTTCATTCTCTAAGTGATGCCTGAAGGCCTGTCACCAATTTGCTAAGGGTTGATCTTTGATCTTTTGCCTCTCCAATATAGTCTTGGATTGACATTACTCTTCAGTTGGGGGCTCCTAAGCCCCCACGCCATCATCATGGAGGTTATAGACCTCCCAAGGGCTTCTAAGCCCCCATACTGTCACCAGGAAAATTATCGACCTCCAAGGGCTTTCAAGCTCTTATGTCATCCTAGAAAGGTCACATAACCCCCCCCACACACACACTCTAGTACGACCACTCTTCAATGGATGGACTTGGTTTCCCAAGTGTAATAAAATCACCCTTCATAAATTTATCCCCTCTGCCATTTAGAAATTTTTATAAGTATAGGCGTCGCCATTGATCACCCTCATTGGGTTCCCTTCAGCCTTTTAGAATATTCTCTAAGTACAGGCTTACCCTCCATAGGTTCCATTAGCCATTTAGAAATTCTTCTGAGAAGGAGCTTCTTCTTCATAAGTTTCACATAACCTTATAGAAAAACTTTTTAAGTATAAGATCTTTTATATCTCATCTCACTCTCTAAATACTTAGATTTTTTTTTTCAAATATGGCGCACACACCTCCACACAGATCACTCTCCAGTTTATTACTCGGGGTTGCAACCCCTCTTCTCATATGAAGAAAGTTTGACGAACTCGTCATGATAACCAAATATTTTTACAAGTCTTTGCATATTAATACCGTAAAGAATTGGGAGCTACTGATGGATCCAAATAAAATGAACCCAAACCCCCCCCAAATGGCTCAAAAAACCCTATGGGCTCTACCATGCGTCTTGAGCGCAACACCTTTTTGGGCTCGAGAACGCGCTTCGAACCCAACACTCACTAGAGAATTTTTTTGGGACTCCATGCGGTTCCCTCAATATTTTATAATATTCCAATACATATTATTTTGAGTAGAATACAACTCAAAATATCACAAATATGAAATTACACTTCGGCCTCTCTTTTTAAAAAAAGATTCATGAGTTATAAATACACCATGAATCCTTCCAGCTAAATGTTCATAATCTCTTCATTCTTAACATTTTTAACATAATATTCTTAGAGTCTATTTCTCTAAAATATCATTGCATTTTCTCTCTCTACAAAGTTACTGACTTTACTATCGAAGAGCCCCTACATCTATCAAATGAAACTTTTTATAGGTATTAACTACCGATCACCTAGCTTACCAGACATCGCCTACTACAATCACAACTGTCGGTCACCTGGCTTACCAAACATTGCCCCCTACTAGATACCAACCCCCTAGGCTTTCCATATCAAGCCACCATACACCTTAACTAGGAGAATGAATCAGATTATTTGAACTAAGATATCAGACAATTATCCAACATATTAACTTTATTCCTAAACATCTTAAATTTTAGTACTCATGAATTCCAAATCTCCATCTATTTATCACAGTGGATATAGGTATATATGAAAGTAGTTTTAGCACTCAAATACAGTTAAAAAGAAAATAAACATAAACAGAAGAAAAGGATTCATTAAACCTAGAAAATAACATTTCTGTCAAATATACAAGCTTAGCATGGAGAACTTAACAGTTGACATTCATAATTTCCCTTGAGAAATAAACTATATACTGCAATTGAAAGATGAGGACCTTAATTTCTGGTGTGTGAAATACTTTTACATTGACTGGAAGAAGGGAAGCAAACTGATCCATTTTTTGCATAGAATAACTGAATCAAGTGATTGCCGACGGCCAAAGCTGTCGATGAGAACATACATATTCTGAAGAAGAAAAATCCATCAACAATCAAAGGCACAGACATTTACATCATGTATATATTATGTAAAAGATGAAGCAAGGACAGTTTAATTCCCTGGTACAGCTTGCAATAAGCTAAATTCTATAATGACTGCAGATGATTCTTTATGAGTCATTCAAGCATTGCATTTGCATTATATACTGACAATGCTTGCTCGTGCAAGTATCAATAAATACATGACCAGCAACAAATCAATTGCACTACCATAGGCCCATAGGAAACGATAATCCGACATGAATCTAAGACATGGTAGGCCATTGTTTGTCCATGAGGACAATGATGCTTGGTTCTTGTCTGATGGGGTGCAAGAAAATCTCAATCCAATATCTTCCTAGCAGGGAATGAGCACAAAAAGTCTGAACCAAAATCATTACTGCAATTAATAAGTTAATGTTGAGCCTTTAATTAAACTAGGAGAATTTAAATGATTTTATATGACTAATTGAATTCTGTAATATGTTAATTAGGAAAGCCGGATTAAAATTTTTTACTTCAGATTAACTTTGTTTTAGGAAATTAATCATGGAGGGGGAGAAAAACAGGAGGAAAATCAAATGCAAAGTACTTTCTGCTAATTACTGTGATATTTTACTAATTAATTCTAATAATTTATCTATCCCAGCTAGTTCCGTACATCATGGTTAAACAAAAATGAGCATAGAGATATCATAACCCCATCTTTTATTTCATCAAGGGACGCAACTAGCTAGCTAGTACCCTTACAAGTGATCATAGCTATGATCATGGATAAGTAGAGTACTGCTAGTTATGGAGTTCAGTAGGGAAGAAATCATAGGCAAACACAGTTAACAGTCAACAAATCATGGATAGAAAGAGGGGAGTCTCTATTCTACTGTGTTAATTACTATTTTGTCTTAAAGGGTCCAGCTACATATTACCGCCATCACCTAATTTACAGTGGACCAGTTACCTGAGTTTTGCAAAAATATTGATGAAGAATTGACACTGGGCTCAAACATATTTAGATAAAAAAAAAAAACCAAAGCCACAAGAGTACAGTACTATAAAGCAGTGTAATCCTAAAAGTTCATGCAATTCAGAAGAAAAACATGTCCATATAAGATCTCGTGTTAGCTTACCTTTAAAGGGTGGTGAAAATTTAGAGCTATTTGCTGGAAAATTCCTAAGGGATCGCATGATCCAATGAAATGACTAAACATTAACATCATATAGACATCAAAAGTCATCAGATCAATGCGATCCCTTTGGAACACTCCAACTGCACAAAGGATTTGATAACAATTGAAGAGCTGTTGTAGGTTTTCAATGTAAATAGCTCTTGGAGCAGCACACGGAAATACAAAAAAACTAGGGTTGGGTTGGTTCTTATTTTATGGAACGAGATAAGAAATATTGTCCTCTTCTGCTCCCTCACAGTCTCATGAAATATGACTCTTGCTATGTTAAATTACTAAAATATCTCTATCCAATCATACATTTTTTTTAATTGGATTTTACAGTTTAACCTAGCTAGCAATGAAATGGAAATTAGGGTTCCAGGTATGAGCATATATATATATATTCAAATATGAATTCACTTCATGGTACAAGATATTGTTTATACACACATGGCATCAATCTTTATTTAAGAAAACAGATTTATTTGGATAATAATATTAAAGTTTTTAGAGCCTGTTTATCCATGACGGTCAACTATTTGATGTTTTTTTAACTGATTATAATTTAAAACACGATTGACAACATATACAAACACACACTAACAAAAAAAAAAAATTACACTGAGTTAATCTTTCAAATTGACAACTCATTAAATTTTAAACTTGAACTCAAAAATTTAATTCAATGTTAAATGATAAAACCAGAAAAAAAATATCAATTTAAAAAACTTATGAAAGTAAAAAAAAAAACAATAAAAATAAAGGATGAAATTATAAAAAAAATCAATTTTAAAAATGATAGTAAACAAACCATGTGAGATGATAATAATAATAACCCACGAGAAAGGCTACTGATTTTTCTCAAGGTGAGTAAAAATACTACTTTAATGATTATTAATACACAGTAAATCAAGACATTTGTATGGGACTTTTCCCATATATTTTAGGTTTTAATTTCTTTAATGATCGAATATTACTTCATTGTTAATTGAATATCTCAATTTTTTTCTTTCTTGTTTTAAACAATGCAACCCCACATATAATCCTCGTTAGACAATTTCACCTCTCTATCAATCCACATAAATTGATGATAGTAAAAGATTTCGTTTAGTTTTCATGGTTGATTAAGTAATTCTATGTACAAATCGTTAAAAGAGTCCCAATCTATCTTAAAAATCAATTTGAATATCACATCATGTGTACATGAAAGAGGGAAATTTATCATGATTTGACATCTTCACACACACACACACACGCCATCGTTCTCTCATGTGATCAGAGGTGCTAGGTTAAGGCCATGAAACTATTTGAAGGGACATCATATTCAGACCCCCACGTACAAAATGCCATGGCCATGCCCCATTTCACCACGATATGTCCCCTCGATTCGATACTCATGGGGTTTTTATGTTCCTCTTATTTTTTTAGTCAAAATGGCTGAAGTCTGAAATCATTTTATCACTCTCCCCCTCAACTTTACTAGGGTGTCCACTTTGATTGCCCTTTCACACCTCTCCCTCACGTATTTGATGCCCTCAATATTTCTGATACAAAAAAAAAAGAGCAGAAATTATCTTACTGGTGAGAAAGAGAATCTTCTACATGACTCGAGATTGGACCATCCACGCTAATTACTCGCTAGATCTGAGCCCTAAGAACCCTAACCTGGTATCAAGGTCGAACCATGGTCCAATGACCATGCCATGCAGTTACCACTAGACTGCACTCCTCCACTACTAGTTTGTATGCGTGTATAATTGACCATGCCAAGTATATATAGGAGTATAAATATCTTTCATCAGCTACTCAATACAATTAAGCCTCATTATTTATAGAATATAATTAATTGGGTATGGATTAGTAATTATTACAATTTTCATTTACAAATTGTTTATATTGGGTATAAAATAATTATGGTAACCAATTAAATAATCAGCCATGAACCCTGTATTAACCATACATCACAAGATTTCATGATTAAATCTTAAGCAATTATGTCTGGATCCTCCAAGTGTTAACCTATATTGATTCATAAAGAAAACCAAAAGGTCTACGAATGTCGAATTATATCATGATATATAATATTAATTCGTAAAATAATGCGAGAAAAACTCCCGTAGAGCTACACAAGAGAATTCTGTGGTCATTTTGGCCCATGATCTTGTTAACTATTATTAGCAGATATATAGGGAGGATCAACAAACATACAATTCTTCAAACATTTAATTAATTCCACTGCGACAATCATTCGCCTTTTCCCCACAGCCACGAGTACTCAGCTTCGAATGGTAAGCAAACCAAAACGACACCCTTCTTTGGTGCTGTGTCATTGATGTTGGTTTTTGCCTCTTCCATTGATAATACAAAGAGCTAGGTAGGCCCTGCAAAGCAAAAAAAAAAAAAGGCCACCCTTTAGTTTTGGTTACACAACCCAATTTGGGCTTCTCTTAGCCCAAAAAAGTTGGGAGCAAAATCTTCTTATAAATACTAGTGCCGATGTGTTAGTCAAATGTATGGAGAGAACACTCCATCTCAGCACTTGGAAGGATATACTAGGCTTAAAATAGGAAGAGAAGAAAAGAATTGGGCCATAGAATCCATTTTCAGAAATAATGAAACTTAAGAAACTCCTAGTTCTCAACTAATTAGATTAACGGGCATGGTGGCTGCTGTGTCATGTCACCATTGATCACATGCAAGCGAAAACCATGTCGTGTGCATGTCTGTGCCAAATTTTACACAAACATTGAAGCAAACTCCATGGCATGCCAATGTGTGTTTCGTTGTTTTGAATCCATTGCTTTAACTCTTTCACAAGTTTGTGTGGCATGCCAATGTCTGTTTCGCTGTTTTGAATTCCTTCTTTTAACACTTTCACAAGTTTGTGTTTCTTGAGAATTACCTATGATCGATGGTGACCACATCCGCTGGTATGTGATGTTTGGACATAGAATCGAGTCCTTGTGAATGAGCGGAGACAAGTGCTCTTGTAACAATCATGTTTTGATTCTCAGTTTTTATGGAAAAGAACAAAATCGTGGTTTTTAATTGAGACAAATGATCATGACAAATTGAGATGATCTTTTTTTCTAAAAAAAAAAAAAAAACCTAATATCATGTCTCCATCCCAGATCATGGAGATAACTCGTCAACTCGAGATTCTCGATCGATCATATATTTACATGTGGGTTGAGAAATGTAAATAGTAGAATTTAAATAAAGAATGTTTTCTTTTTTTAATTTACTTCTTATGACTTGTTGTTGAGGTAGTAGCTCATTTAAAAAAAAAGTACTGAAATTAGTTGTTAGCAAATTAAGTCCCACATGCTTTAATTAAGAAAGCTAGTAAACTTAAGCGGCTGTATATAGGAGGCGGCATCACATGATAAATGTTATAATCTCTTTGCATGCAGGGAGTTAGACAATTTGAGTTATGTACGGGAAATATTGATATATCACCAATCTGGCAATAGACGTGTCATGGTGTAAGAATCAAGATGTTGACAATTCTTATATAAACTATACTGTATTCACAATTGACACATAATAATCAAGACTCGAACGGATCAAAAAGATGGTGCGCGTGCTCGCTCTAATAGTCGTATTATTCTCCACCCATTCCATGATTTGAATGTTCTCTCCCGTGCTCCATGGGTAACATGTCATGTTGCTATATTGCTGCATGTGCATGACGACCCATCATGGTCAATGGCATCGTATGCATGATACTCGTGTGACAATGTTGTCCGATGATGAGAAAGTAGCTAGCTTAGAAATTGTAGGGCAACATGGCCAGATTAATTGCTAGATGCATGTGTGTCATATATAGATGCCATCATTTCACGATTAATTCATGACACATGATATATATATGATCAGGAGTAAATAAGAATGATAAAGTGCAAGGTGATCATTGATGGTAGTGAAGTGAGCGAATTTGTAACCTCTACGTACGATCAGTGCTGCTCTTCCTTGGATGAATCATGAGGCCTAACAAAAGTTTGGTGCATTTGAATAGATGACTCGGTCCAAATGATCTTGTATAAGGATCGATGCATAGGGCTTCTATGGCTTTGTTCCTAATTATAAACAGTGTACAATCAAGATGGATTTAATTGCTCCTAATTTAGCTTGATCTTGATTTTATAAAAAACAATCTTGTTTTATTGCTTGTATAATAAAAACTTATGGGGACCAATTTTATCATGAGGCAGGGATGCAGAGCTTTTTTTTTTTTTAATTACTTTTCTAAAGATTTCAGGTCGAAAATTCATTTTTAATATTGATGATTTTAATTATTCATTTTCTTCTGTGCAAATGTCTATCTCTATACTCATTTAATTAAACCAAAAGTGGATTCTAGAAAGTAAGGTTAAGGTTACTGAATACTGCTAGGGTAATAATCTAAATCATGAGTTAAATTGGTTTAATTCATATTAATTTAGAACATTATTATTTCAATATTTTTTATAAAAAATAAATAAATAAAGCGATGTAGGTTTTTTGCTTTCTCAATTAAATTTAAACCGTTTTTAATTTAATGAGCTAGATTAAATCAACTGTTATCCGATTTAATTTTAGAGCTAAATCAATAAAAATAAAAACATAGTTTACATGTGATCATATTAACCCACCGGCCTCAAGTCGGGTAGATCATAACATTGTTGAAAAGTTTATTAAGATGTCGGCAACCGGCTTGGTGGCTGTCATATGTACTTTCTGGTGACAACTCAACCTCGCCACAATTATCTTGAGATCTGTGGATGCCAACTATATTATGGCTTGTAAGTAGTAAGATCATCTCACATCAAATAATACCATCAATTTTGAATTCCCTGTTATTTCTTTTCAATATTTGACAACAGAGGCAGCAGGTGGGATTAAAAATCTCCGGAGGGCCAAGAAATTAATACAAAGAAAAAGTAGAAAATAAGTCAGAGAGGGAATCTCATGCATAAAAATCATGGGAAAATTTAAAAACTCACTGATGTATATAACCATCACGTTTCCAGTATTTCTAAGTTGAAAAGAGGTTGTAATTAACACGAACACCTTTGCGATCACTGTGCATGTCACCATAGAAGCACGACGACAGATTTGACAAGATGAACTTGATATTTAAAATAAAAAAATGATCAAAACGCAGCTTCGCCAAAATTCTTGGCATTGGAAGAGATTAATCAAAGGCAGCCTTTCTTTTCAATATTTAAAATATAAAATATGTCACCCAAAGTGACTACAAAGCCTACGACAACTTTTATTTACCTCCCCCCCTATTGTTCTCCTTTCCTTGT
>Ga0307510_10009904_pt1 | contig 11337 bp, 16 predicted proteins | sample 12_EM_MG_FD_207224 | JGI IMG/M metagenome (GOLD analysis project Ga0307510, IMG submission 207224) | Populus trichocarpa ectomycorrhiza microbial communities from riparian zone in the Pacific Northwest, United States - 12_EM | ecosystem: Host-associated > Plants > Roots > Unclassified | place... | reverse complement strand
AGGGTCAAGTCGAATCCTACGCGCCTCGGCATCGCCACGGTCGCCGACTTCACCACGGGAAACAATGGAGGATCTCTTTGTGAGCTTCACGGACGCGCATCGCAAGGTCCTCAATGTCATGGTTCGGAACAATCCATCGTTGATGAGTGGCTCGTTCTCGCTGCTTGTCAACAACGCCCGTGTGTTGGACTTCGACAACAAGAGGAACTACTTCAACCAACAACTGCACAAGCGTCCTCACTCCCGCGAACACCACGGGACTCTACAACTCAATGTACGTCGCCAACGCGTCTTTGAGGACAGTTTCCAGTCGCTCCAACGAAAGACGGGAGAGCAAATCAAGTACGGCAAACTTAGCGTACGATTCTACGACGAGGAGGGCGTGGATGCCGGCGGTGTTACTCGGGAATGGTTCCAGATCCTTGCGCGACAGATGTTCGATCCCAACAATGCCCTGTTCCAGCCATGTGCGGCTGATCGTCTCACATACCAACCCAACAAGGCGTCATGGGTCAATCCAGAGCACTTATCATTTTTCAAGTTTGTGGGTCGCGTGATCGGAAAAGCTATCTACGACGGTCGCCTCCTCGATGCTTACTTTGCCCGGAGCTTATATCGACAGATTCTAGGCAAGCCCGTCGATTACCGGGATGTGGAGTGGATTGATCCCGAGTATTACAATTCCCTGTGCTGGATTCTGGAGAACGACCCAAGTCCACTGGACCTTAACTTCAGCGTTGAGGGAGATGAGGTACGTTGAAATTTGACAACTTATGTTCTCAGTGCCAACGATATCCCGTACAGTTTGGCGTTACCAAAATTGTTTCACTAAAGGAAAATGGGGAGACGATGCCTGTGACACTTGAGAACAAGCGGGAGTTTGTGCAGTTGTCGGCTCAGTATCGGCTGTACACATCTATCAAAGATCAACTCGAGAACTTGCTCTCTGGCTTCTACGAGATTATTCCAAAAGATCTCATCGCTATCGTAAGTTGATTATCGCCTCCTATCACTTACCAAGCACCTAATGCAATTCCTATCAGTTCAATGAGAAGGAGCTCGAGTTATTAATATCTGGTACACCCGACATCGACGTTGACGAGTGGCGCTCCGCAACGGAATACAATGGGTATACGAGCTCAGATCCTGTTATTGTCTGGTGGTGGCGTGCGCTGAAGTCTTTCAATCGCGACGAGCGCGCAAAGGTGCTCAGTTTCGCCACTGGCACATCTCGAGTACCTCTTGGCGGGTTCAACGATTTACAGGGTGTACAAGGCACCCAGCGCTTTTCTATCCACAGGGCATACGGCGACCCTGATCGACTTCCTCAGGCTCACACTTGTATGTTGTTCACTTATGAGGCGCCCAGGAGCGAGACTAACGCCATTCTGCCAGGTTTCAATCAAATTGATCTTCCGCAATATTCGTCTTATGAGATGCTTCGACAGCAGTTGTTACTCGCGATCAATGAGGGTGGTGAAGGATTTGGTTTTGCATAAGTTCCGTAGCATAGCAAGCCCGTTGTACAACACAGAGAATGCATAATCGGATTACATAAGCCACAACCCGTGCATGAAGGCTGAAGGCGTGAAGGATTTGGTTTTGCATAAGTTCCGTAGCATAGCAAGCCGTTGTACAACTACAACAGAGAGTGCATAATCGGATTACATAAGCCACAACCCATCACGTGAAGGCCACTTTTCCGCCGCTGCTCTTTAGCACCCTCCTTCGTCGTATAAAGTCTCAAATGCAAGTCAACGACCTTTCAGAGCCCAACGTCCGTATTCGAGAGATGAAAAAAGATCGCGTGAATTTTGTCCTTGAAAATGTTGATCTTTCGTAGGTCCCCCTGCCTACGTCTCCCTGTCCGCACACTCCTTGGTTCCTAGATTTGCCAATTCCTTTCGGAGGGTCATGATGGCAGACATCCCCACCGTCGGTACGTTTGTGTTCATTCCAGGAATCGCATCTGTTCCCATCTTGGATTATGTAGCCATTGACATGGTGGAGTTTGAGACCAACACAACTGTCCTTCCTGATGAGTTCATAGCGCACAGGCTGGGGATGATCCCCCTGGTCAGCACCAATTGCGACGAAGCCATCCGGTATAGTAGGGTGCGTGCCGCGCTATTCTCGTATTGACCCCGTATTCTTATGCCGGCCTCTGCAGGATTGCACCTGCCTGGAATCGTGCCAAAACTGCTCAATAGAACTGGTTTTGAACGTGGCCTGTAACGAAAACCGAACGATGGACGTCACTAGTAATCATATGGAGGTTGTGGCCCGTGGAGGATACGGTTGGAGGGAGGAGGTAGATGACGGAGAGGAGATTGCGAGGCGTTCAGAGAATTTTGGTCATCCCGTAGGGAAGAGTGCGTCGTTCCAGACTTCACAAAGTCCCCTCCCCCCTCGCTGAAACTGTTCACATTCTTTGCAACCCCAGGCGATCCCTCTGCTCAGCCAGTTTTGATATGTAAGATCCGGAAGGGTCAAGAGCTCAGAGTGCGTTGTATTGCCAAGAAGGTAAACTTTTTACACCTACTACGACAACGACGTTGTGTGACTCGTTGTGTTTCCAGGGCATCGCGAAGGAACACGCAAAGTGGTCTCCGTGCTCCGCCGTCTCCTTCGAATATGACCCCCACAACCGATTGCGCCACACCACATACTGGTACGAAACCGACATCAAAAAGGAGTGGCCATTGGGCGCGAACGCAGCGGAAGAAGAAGCGCCCCGCGACGACGAGCCGTTCGACTACGACGCGAAGCCGCACAAGTTCTACTTTGAAGTGGAGACGGACGGGAGTCTCGGGCCACAGGAAGTCGTGATGAAGGTTTGCCGAATCTTTTTGTTTTTGTTTTTCATATTTCCATTCGTTTTATGCGAGATGATGACGACATAGCCGGCCACCGCCGCCACTTACAGGGTCTCACCGAGCTGCAGACGAAGCTCGCAAACCTTGTCCTTGGACTCAAAACAGACCCGAACGAACTTGACACCCTCGGTGGCGACGGCGGCGGTGCCCAGCTCCCACCAGCCAACGGCACGGCGGCAGCCCAGCCGGCAGCTAGGGCAGGTGGGTGGGGACAAGAGGCCAATTTCTCTGGGTGGGGGGCTACAGCAGGTTCCCCGGGCGGTGGCGGTGGCGGCGGTGGCGGCGGCGGCGGCAGCGGAGGTTGGGGAACCTCTCCAGCCGGTGGGGGTACTGCTTGGGGTGGAAGTTCAGGTCCTGGGGCATCCCCCTCAGGCTCAGCAGGGGCATGGGGCACCAATGCAGGGTCGAATGCATGGGGTGCAGGAGGCAGCGGATGGGGCACAAGCAGCCCAGCACAGAACACCGGCTGGAGTAGTCCCAATCCGCAAACACAGGGCGGCTGGAACGTGTGATGCGTATTGTGAACGGGGCTGTGACTCGATCTTATTTACAAATGATCAGCGGTTTCCATTTGCGTAAAGCAGAAAGCCTCGAGACAGCAAAGCAGAATACAATATTGCCAACCTTGGTTGGGCAGCTAGATCGACGTATGCGAAACATGAGCTTCCGTAACACAAGGTTCCGAAAGGGCAGGTAAAGAAGTTCGAATATCGGTTAACATATGAAATATTCTAAAAAAGCACGATCACTCTCTCGATTTCATCTCAATCTCTTCGGGGTGAGGCAGCCGCTGTGCGCTAGTAGTCATCGCCAACGGGCTTGTCACAGGACCCCCTCCGTATGGTAGCTCCACCGGTCTTCGCGGGGGGTGAGTCTACAAGTCCAACATTAATCAGCACCGCTCTACGCGTACCCGAAAAGACAGAAGAGGGTATATGTATGTTATACGTACCGTTCCCTCGTCAAAGATAGTTTCGGTGTCGTTAACTATGTTGGGGTGCTCAACGTCAGACCGAAAATCAATCCCGACTCCCCTGAGAGAACTCACGCTTGGAAACGCTTCGAGTCATGAGATCGTAGCCTCCAAGGGGCATTTCAGGTTCGGGCATCATGATTGGTGCTTTTGAACCAGCGTCCCTCCTTTCCTTGTCTTGCACGTCTTCCCAGGGTACGAGGGTGTAGCGTTTGGGAGCGGCTACCGCATCAGGGTTTCCTTTCGGGCCGTAGATTTTCGCCTCCGCGAGGTATGTCTTGAGGGCGCAAATCCACTTGTTGCGCCGAGTGGCTTGGGAGCGAGCATGAGCGGTTCCATCTTTCCAGAATCATTTTGAGCCGAAGGGTACATACCTTTCAGGGTGCCCGCTTGCCAGTTGCTCTTGTACATGATGTCGGCCTGGAGTACCATTTTTTCCTGGTCGGGTAAGTCTTTGGTGATCCGGTCCAACATTAGATACGACTTCAGATTATCAACACTGAGACGTACCAACAACAACGATGTCAAACGACGGTTGGAAGTCCCTGCGCTCCATTTGAACGAAGCCGAGCATCAGACTACGCAACCTCTCGATTTGTTTGAATGTCGTGGTGTAGTCGACATCAAAGGTAAATGTTTCAGACATCTAACATAAACCATCAGTGAATACGTCCTATAACTGACTAGATAACGCACCTTCGGGCTTCGGCGAATATTTTGAATGAACTATAGGATGGCTTGAGTAACTAGTTTAGACTGCATGGAATTGCAAAGACGTACGAGAGTCGACAGTACGTTGTTGGACACCTGGACATAAGTGCCATTGCCGTTGAGGAGAATGGTGCTGAGAAGACGAATCTCCTTCACTGTGAAAGATCCATTGGAAGCACCAAGGTCGATCTTATCTCCAACATCGAACGGGTGCCGTATGAACAAAAAGATGATAGATGTAAGAATATCGTGTAAACTCGAACCAATGAGCCAGCTCAGTCCTGTCAGGGTACAACGACAAGTCAGGAGATTCGTAGGTGAAGAGAAGTGAGACACAACGAACCGAGAACCAGGGTGCCAGTCGCGGTGACTAGGGAGGCAAGTTGGGCTTCCTATACAGTAAAGTTTGGTCCATGACAATTCAGCACAAAAAAGGGCATGCCTACCAGCGTTACGGCAATAATCAAAATGGCAACTACAACGTAGAGACTCATAAAAAGGTTGTCCAGACGACCAACTGCGCTATCGAGGTCACTCATAGAACGCTCAATTGACAGCTGCTCCCTATGGAACTCTCTAATACGGGTGGTAAGTCGTGAATCAAGCAGGGAAGTGGAAGTATGACGAACGCGCAAGCTTGTTCAGTTTCTTCAAGCGAAACGTCACCGTTACCATCTCTATCGAATAACGTGAAAGCGGCGTCGGCCACCTCTCCGGTAGGGAAAAAGCGAGAAATGTCCTGGAAGACCATGTAGTCCCTGCCTGATTTACGGAAGGAGAAGAATATACGACGGGCGAGCTAGAATCCATGTTGTCATGTCAGAGACGACGTATGCGGTGTATAGATCAAAACGCACGAGCTTTGTCTTGTGCGTAGACTCTAGCGCTGTCAGGACCATGGCTTGAGGAGAGTTCGGCTGCAAGACGGAGCTGACAGAAGCCCGTCATCTCAATAATCTGACGACACTCTCGTTAAACTGGGTGAGCCCACCTGCCAGCAATTTCCGACGCAACATTGCCGAGTGCAGTGGTTGTGGAGGTAGCCGCGAAACGGACACCTTTGAGGGCTTGTTTGACGATCCGCTTGGGATTCATCATGGGTTCTTTTTCAGAATGTGAACGATCATGACCCTCGTATGACCCAGTGGAATGGCGGTATAAGGTAGTGAGTGTCTTGACGGCAAACTTTTGTTCAGCGATACGGTCTATAGGAGAACAAGGTCAGTACGTGAACATTCTGTGAAATGAGACGACCCTGACCTGCATATGAGCGCTCATGGAATTTTCCAGCTATCCATTGAATTGAGAATTTTTCAAAAAGTAGAACCTCAGTACAAAGCAAAATGCCGAAAAGCAGTCGGCCGATGAAATTGATGATTTGAACACTTTTAGCCGACGCCAATGGATCTTGTTTGCTGTCAATGAGTGGGTTCCACGCGACCCAGATTGACAAACTCCAGCCAGCGAGGGCGACGTATCTAGCGAAATGGGCGTCGATATCAGGGACATGAAGAATGATGGCGACCACGGTGCGACCAATATGAACACAGACCTATACAGGGCTCCGAACCAGTCAATGTAGCGACGGGCACCGACCGCAACAACGCCGATGGTGTGCCTCGCGATGCTAGGGAGAATCATCCTATTGATGGGTAAAAAGCGCGCTCAGAACCCGTCATGGTGGTCTCAGAATTGGGAATTAGACATACGCTACCGCGAGGCTGGCCCACCAACCTGTAAAATTTTGCGCGTCATGAGACGAGGACGTTACGAAATAACACGTATGATCGTACCGCCCCAAACGACGCTCAGCCAAATGCTCCACCATATCAAACGTACTCCCCATATCTGTAAAAAAGACACTTGCCTTAGGACCCTGACGCGCGTATGGACGCAGGAAAACGAACCTTTCCATTTGGGGACGCGGTAAGACTGAGAATCCCGGGGATCCAGATGATGCCCAGGACAGGAAGGATGAACAAGGTCCATCGCGTCACGATGGACGCGTTGAGAAGAAATTGATAGAAGCGGACAAACTGATGGGTGGTGAGCCCGGGGTTTACAGCCATCCATATCACCTGGAGCCGAAAAAAAAAACTTACCTTGGAGTTGGGGAGATCTCCATCTGCAAATGCCAAATGCTGCTCGCTTGGATTTCGAGAATCGAACTGCTCGTAGGCTTGTCCGATTTTGCGCGCGCCCAGCATGTCCCAGCTAGAGTTGCGAGTTGAAGGAGTGTGTTGGTTCTGCGATTGCGAGTCATAATAGACTTGTGGCGGAAGTCCCTCCCGGTCGACCTGCGGCTGGGGGAGATTATTGATAGAGGCACTGTGCTGTGCAGGTAATGACGCGGTTGATTGCGCAGGGTTGTTCTTGTACAGAGGCATATGCGAGGTGTATGACAGTGAAGCGGCGCGGTCGAGATCGTCATTCACATCAAGAGAGTCTTTTCCCTCCAGAGGCCTCTTGCCTTCCGGTGCTGACAAGTCCATCGAATGGTATCCTGAATGTTTAGCGATGCTCATGGATAGAAAAGAGGGAGAAAAAAAAATGAATGTGCTTTCCCCTCGATACCCGAGACGGTGAAGTGCAACAAGACCTAACCTTGACCCCGCTCTAGATCTAGCGCTGGCGCGCAAAACCAAACCCCGGACTTTGCGCTCGTTACTCGTTCATGTCGACCGAACTCAACATGCCAGTTGGCTCTGCTGTGGGTCAAAACTTATTCGTTATTCGGCCATAGTGAACTCCCGATGTTGGTCTGCCATCTGAAATCTAGCCCTGCCCTATCCTCTACAATGTACGTACGTACACACTACTCCAAAACATTTTGTCCATTTGTCTGATACATGCACTCGGCAATCCTTCTCTCGGTGCCAGTTCTCTGTTTGCAAACTCGGACTTCCCTCACCGGATGATCGCCGCGCAGTAGTCGAGCTCATAAAACCATATTCACAGTGGGAATTCCCGAGAATAGATCTGTGTGACGTCGCGCCGGTATAGCGTGTTTCTTGGTGTGCTTCAGGCTGAGAAAACTCTCGTGTGCGAGACGGGTTTCTGGTTACTGCGTATAAGCCGGCAACCGCATGTACTATGCATTTGCCTGTGCTTAGTATGCAGAAGGTTAAATTTGGGGGTTGGTTGCCAATGGATCCTCAGATCGGGCAAACACGCTGAGGGCAGTGCGAATGGGTGGACAGACATGCACTTACTGCCCTGCTGTATTGATTGACTAGACCACTTGCAGACCCTCGTTCTCACGCGATCTCACGGCCCGTCGGCGTGCCACTCTGAACGAACTCAAGCAGGAAGGCCACCGTGCCTTCCGCCTGTCTGTGGTGAGTCCACAGAGCTGATCCTTATTTCAGCCGAGAAAAACAAATATACTAAAACACGAATACGATCACGTAGCAAACACACTCCGAGGGTATCCCTACAGGCCCTACGTGGACGCTGCACAGGTCGCAAACATTGCAAGTAGTAGAAGACCTTCCGTTTTAGTAATAATGTAGGGGAATACAGCGGCCATGCGGAAAATGCACAGACCAGCAATAAATGGGCAGTCGTTAGGCAGTCGTTAGGTGGTTAACACGGGTCGTCAGTGTCGGCAGTCATCACGTGTCCTAATAAATCACACTGAAATCGCACGCCCTTTCCCGATTTCTTGGTTCGAGCGCAGAGTTGAACGGCCTCGCACGGGCTCTTCTTGACCGTATGAATCGGGTTCCGGATTAAACGCCTTGTCTGCACGGACGTAGCTGATCGCCCGGGGGCTCTTATGTGTGAACCCTGCGAACGCGAGTGCCTTGCGAACGTCCAGTATTTCCTGTCCATGGACCCTGTCACGCAGCAAGGGATCTCGGGTAGCATCTGGAGGAGCACCATTGGCTGGAGCTAGTGGCTAGAAAATACACCATGATCGAATCTCCATCAGAAGAAATAAAGAGAAAGGCTCAACATACCTCGGCTGGAATGTCGTCCTCAAAGTGCCGCGTGTCCTCGGGATTGCGGAGTTCGGGACGGAATGGAGCAGGGTAACGATGAATGTTGGCCCAGTCGATCCCACGAAAGAAGGGGTGTGCCTTTAAAATTGTGTTAGGAGAGTTAGGAATAAGGATGAGCCCCCGTCCTTCGGAGCACGACTTGCCTTGATCACTTCAGCACCATCCCCGCCGCGGGTAGCCCCTGAAGGTGTGATGAGGGCACTACGCCTGGCCTGCACGATCATGGAATTTGGGCGGACAACCGAGCTTGAAGCCTGCGAGCCCAAGCGGTCTTCAGGCTCGCAGAGTAGCTGTTGCATTAGATCGACGGCTTCGTGTGACACGCGCGGCAGCGCAGGGAAACGCAAGGATTGTTTCCAATTCAAGATGTTCTGCCGAGTGACATGGCGCTAATTGAAAAGACACCATAGGTCAGGATTACATCCACAGAGGGACGAGGTTTTCTTACTGAATTGTTGACGAACGGCGGATATCTCAACGTCGTGGACGGATGTTACATCAGTCCAACATGACACAACCGAGTCGCATCAATACGTACCCATACAAGCATTCAAACATAATAACGCCCAAGCTCCACCAATCACACGAGTATGAATAACCTTGGCCACGAATAACCTCTGGGGCCACTGAGATGTTCGAGTCAGGACCCCGACATGATTTCAAAAGTCTTGTACGCACTGTAGGAATTTGTTCCACACCTAGGGCTTAGTCAGCAACAGGCACCTGCAATCGGGGATCCTGACGACCTACACGGAGTACGCCAACTGACAGGTTGCATGGAATCACAGAGATGATGAGAAAGAAGATCGAGTCAGCACGAGGACAATCACTTTTCACCTTCCTACGGTTCTTCTCCCTCCAGGTGAAGATGCCACTCCGACCATCTCCGCCCATCAATGCGTCAAGATCTTTGCGGTCCAGACGTTTCGTTCGTCGGCCATCTCCCAGAGAGCTGTCTTCGAGGTCGATGCCATGCTTCCTCATGAGGTGTAGTCTCTGTTGTTCATAATCTAGGCGATGGCATTAATACGGATTCAATAGAAGATGATTAAGGCAACGGACAGGAGGTGTCATGGGCCCAATGTAGATCAGTTCTTGCGGCGATGGGAGGAAATGAACTCAGATTTTGACCAGCATAGCCTTATAGTATAACAACTCACGCCAAACCAAAGTCACTTAGTTTAATGTGACCTTCCACGTCAAATAAGAAATTCTGGACAAGAACTCCGATTTCAGCGCATCTCAGATGCTAAGAAAGAACCTACATCCGGTTTGACGTCACGATGGATGAAACCAAACGAGTGACATGACTCTATCGCTAGTACCATCTAGTGGAGTGGGAGGTCAGTATTCCGTCCAGTGCTAGAAAGGAAACCAGGACCTCCGCAACGTAAAAACGAGTGAAGTCTTCGGGGAAAGTATCCCGGTCAATCAACAGATTGAGGAGATCGCCTCCCCCCATGTATTCAAGAACCTGTTAGGCGTGATCACATCGAGAGGAAATTGGCCGCATAGACAACTGCGGACGCACCAGGTAGAGGTTGTCCCTATCCTGGAAGCTATAGTGCAACCTCACGATCCATTCCGCGCCTCCCGGTGAGCTCACAAGGGATGCAGATTTCAGAACATCACGCTCGGCGCGAACGTGGCCCTCTTGACCCTTTCTCAACATATCCGTCTTGCGTAACTGGATGGGCATGTGCGAACGTGATGCATTGCTCAGGGACGAAGAGACGAACCTGCTTCATAGCGAACAGCTTGCCAGTGATCCGCTCCCTCACAAGAGAAACGACCCCAAATGCACCTGGCATGCGGCAACTTGTGTGTCTGCGAAACAATCGGACGATCCAGCAAGGTACTCACCGTGGCCGATGGTCTTTAATTTAATAAATGCACTGACATCCACTCTGCGACGCTGTTCACGGAGGTAATCTGTCTCATTCTGACGCCAACGAGAACGAAGATCCTCCTTTCGGGCCTCAGGCAAGCCCATACTTAGCATGTCCCTTTCCATAGCTAGTCGTCGTTGCTCCCGAGAGGGTGGTTGGCAAAGCAGTGGGAAGTAGAGGTTTTCGAAATATATTCTAGCCGATACAGCTCTCTCCAACGTTGCAAGGGATGGCGTGATAGCCTTCTTAGGCTCAGGTAACGGAGGGTGATTCTCGGGAGGCCGCAGGGCGGATTCCTCTTCAAGCTCTTGCTCAGGGTGAGAGACGAGACCGCCACCCCATCTAATGGTGGAGTTTCCGGGACGACCACGAATGTCTTCCATGGTGGAGAAGTGTACATTCTCCCTCGCCGCTACAGTGATCAAAGAGGAGGTTTGAGTGCTAATACCGTTGACCACGCGTAAGGGAGCATCCTCTCCGTTCGCAATTTGTTGTTGCTCCGGCCTGAGCGCGTTAACGACCTCATTAATTGCGCGAGCCTGGTTCACCTCTCGTACTCGAGCCTTGATGGGTATAGCCCAGCGTGGGTCTAACAGGAGTAATGATGGTGAAAAAAAAGGTAAATGCGTTCCGGGAAGAGGGACGGCTCACCGCCCAATTTGCCAAGACCATCAGGACCCCAACGAGTCAAAAGGGCCTCCGCCTGATCGGCGTCAGATGCATGCACTAAATGGCTGGCCCAAGTTGAGGCTCAGAGCTGGGGAGGCGTAGTGATCGCAGACGTACACAAAACCCATAGGTTTGGAAACCATATCTTTGCTAATTCGCCTTCCCTTCTTTGGCGACACGGGGCCGGTGGACGACAAGTTGACAGATGTCGGGGC
>Ga0307510_10009902_pt1 | contig 11338 bp, 6 predicted proteins | sample 12_EM_MG_FD_207224 | JGI IMG/M metagenome (GOLD analysis project Ga0307510, IMG submission 207224) | Populus trichocarpa ectomycorrhiza microbial communities from riparian zone in the Pacific Northwest, United States - 12_EM | ecosystem: Host-associated > Plants > Roots > Unclassified | place... | reverse complement strand
TGTTGAGGTTTTTAACTTCTATGACCCGGTTAGAGCAGTTGAGATATGTTTGGTGCCCAAGAAGTTTAGAGTGCCAAAATTTATCAAGTACACGGGACTAAAATGCCCATTCATTTTTTCCAAGAAATTTTGGTCGGTTCTACGTTAAGCTGGTACATGACTTTAGATAAGACAAGGATTAAGAAATGGAGTGATCGTGCTAATGCTTTCTTAAAGCAATACAAGTTCAATAATGACATTGCTTCGAACTAGACAAGTTTGATGGTGATGGAGAAAAGCAACAAGGAAACTGTTAGGGAGTAAACTCATAAGTGGAAAAATAAAGCGATGCATGTACAACCACCTTTGTTAGAGAATGAGATGGTGACTCTATTTGCCAATACTTTTAAGTCCCCATATTAAAAGCATATGATGGGTAGCTCTGCCCAATATTTTTATGATGTTGTTATTATTGCTGAGAGAATAGAACAAGAGATAAAAGCAGGTAAAATATCATAACCTACTAAGAAGAAGGACTAGGAAGAAAAATGATGTTGAGGTAGGCGATGTATAAGGAGCATATAAGGGTAAAACAAATTACCAAAACAAAAATTACCAAACCTAAAGCTATTAAAGCTTCCAAACCCTGTCTTTCCAAATATCCATTATCAACTTTGTTTTACCTGTTCCAATAAACCAACTTATTAACCTGCAAGAAAACTAAGCTGAAAACAATCCAAAAATATCCTACCAAAGAAATTAAGAACTCATGCCCCTACCTATGCCCCTAAAAGAGATGTATGCAAAATTACTAATCATAAATCATGTGGCTCTACTTTCATATCCATAACTAAAACCTCCATTTCCAAATTGGTACAAACCAGAGCTAATCTGTGAGTACCATGCTAGAAATCTTGGCCGCAATATTAATATTTACTCAACATTCAAGAGGAAGCTCTTGCAATTATTCAAATTAGGGTTGATAACCTTTGAATATACCCCCAATATCAATTCAAACCCCCTGCCTAATCATGCTTTCAATAATGAGGGAGTAAATGTTGTGGAGTTTGGAAGAAAGAAATAAAAGGTTTTGAGGGTAACTATGGATACGTTATATGACATGCTAATGCAAGTCGAGTACTTGCCAACAAAAAATGAATTAAGTTCAAGGAAGAGTGACATCTTTTGTAAGTTCCATGAAGAAATATGACACAACATCAAAGAATGTGAGGAGTTTCACCAAAAAGTGATATAAATAATGACTTATGGTTTGTTACAAATAGAGAAAGAGGAAAAGGACAATTTCATGGGCATGATAAGCTTTCAAGGGAAGAAAATAGAGGTATGTAGGCTCCAACATACTGAGAGTGATCCACTAAAGCTCGTCCTAACAAGGCTTGCCTTTACCCATAATGAGAACTATAATTCATTACCTCATAACTACGGTAATCCACCCAATGTTGAGGGACCTACTCTTGTGTTCCAGACCGAGATTGATGGATTAACTCGATGTGGCAAGTGTTTTACATCTGAAGAACTAGAAAAACAATGAATAGTCAAAGGCAAAGAAGTTGTAGATGCCATCAAAGGTATGGAAGTAAACAAGTTTGTGAGTGAAGAAGAAGCTGGTGAATTTCTAAAGCTGATGAAGCGCAGTCAGTATAGTATGATAGAAAAGCTGAAGAAAACCCCTGTTAGGATATTCATGATATCTTTTATCCTGAGTTTCAAACCCTACCGCAACGCACTACAAAAAGTTTTTAGCGAGGCATATGTGCCCCAAGACATGGCCCAAAGAACTATAAAGCGTTTGGTTGGAAGAATCCATGCAATAAATTACCTATACTTCACTAAAAATGAGCTCGATGTTGGGGGAACAAGTCATAATAAACCTTTATACATCACTGTAAGGTGCAAAGATTGCACCATTGGCAAAGTATTAGTGTGGTTTAACTTTAAATGTACTCTCAAAACATGTGGTGGATGAAATGCTAGTTGATTCAACGCGTATACTGCCAAGTACTATGACAGATAGGGCTTATGATGGTTCCCCTAGGAAAGTGATGGGGACCATTGAAATAGAGTTGTTCATTGGCTTATAGGTTTTTTTAGTAATTTTGCAAGTGATGGGCATCTACCTATTATACAGCTTGTTATTAGAAAGACCTTGGATACACGTCATTGTGTCGTTGTCATCATCCTTGCATCAGTGTTTGAAGTACATTATGAATGGAACATCGGTGACAGTTAATGCCAAAAAGACCTTGACAATAATGCAAAATGTGACAGTTCCTTACATAGAAGCCGAAGGGAGCAAAGATACAAATCTTCGTGCTTTTGAAATTGTTGAAGCAATTAAGAAAACCAGTAATTTCTAAAGCTGCAAGAATGGTGACCAAATATTTCTTAAAGAATAAACTTCATTTCCAGTATGATCTTGTCTCTAGGAATCCTGAGAGGAAAAGTCTGATAAGGTTGAAAACCGCTAATCAAATATTTAGGCTCGACTTTAAGCCTAGAAGGGAAGACTTATTTGGCTGTCAATATCAAACGAGAAAAAATATTGGTTAGGCTGAAAAGAAGGTAAACTAAAGAAGAAGAGATTGTCATCCATCTAATCCATGTATCATTCCACAAAGTTGCTTATGTAATGCACTCCGAAGATATAAAGAATGTCCCTACCCAAAACTTGGCTGCTACGGGCATCAACAAATTGAAATAAGATGACAGAAAGGTCAATAGCTACAACGAGAAAGGAAAGGTTGTGGAAGGAGAAAAGTTGCTACCATAACTAACTATCCATACTGTGGAGGAAACGGCGACAAAGACCTTTGTGTGTAAGCTGGCAAATGGTGAAAAGTTCCAAAATTAGGTGACCCAAAAGGCTCCTATAGTCTTCAAAAAGTATTACGATATTGTTCTAGTGTGCTTTTTGTGTTTGTCTATGTATATGTCTTTGCTTTCATACCAAGTTGGCAATCTTGGCTTAAGATGTCAAGATATAGTTTTCATTGTAGATGAGTCTTTATTTTATCAATGAGATTATGAATTTTTGCAAACTTTCTTTTCTCTTTCCAAAATACACATTTATACCAAAACACCTTCCACTTTCAAATTTCCTAAAAGCAGATCGTCCACAAAATCACGAGCACATTACATTAAGAATGAATGACCAAATCTCAATGAGGACACAATTGCAATGGAAGAAAATGAATGAGAAGCGGACGACGTAAAAGAATTCATGAATTACTTCCTACACTCTCTGTAATTCTCTTATCATTTTAGTGTTTGTTGGTGAGTTCGTTGGTAAGTATAAATTTCAATGATGGATTTCATGTCATCAATCACTCCATTGGTCGTTTTAAATTTCATTCTTTTCTTTCAAAACTCTTTATAATTCCTCGACCATTTAACATCTATTGGTGAGTCTGTTAGTAATTTACCATTATTGTAAATTGCCAATGGATTCAACGATAATTATTTATAATTTTTTTTATTTCTGTTGGTAATTTCATTGGTGAAATTAAAAAAATATATATTGATTATAATCCATATCCAACCTAATTAAATAACAACAACAATATTCATAACTTATTCAACAACAACTTATTTAACAAGACCACAACACAACATTAAATGCTTAATAAATGTAAAAAAAAAAATATTATACATTATAAAACAAAAAAAATATCTTAATTATATAATAATGTTTTACATCTAAAATCAATTCAAATCTTTTTTAATCTGAATATCAAACCTATATTTTTCACGCTAGAAAGACATCTTGCTATTGAAAAATCTTTTATCTTACCAATACTCAATTTTTTACTTGATATTTTATTTCCAAAATATTTGTTTTTAGTAAAAATTAGATAATATTGACATGAATGTATTAAAAAATATAAGAATAATACACAACGCACATGTTGCCATTGGAAACTTTTTGGCAGTGTCACTAATCCTGCCCATAACTGACACTTTATCTGACTTGAGTTTCAAATTAAACTAAGTGAAAGATGACCCCATATGACTCGATTGATCTGGCAGGTCCATATGCGATCTGTTTAAAACTTTGTTTGATTTCAAGAAAAAAGAAATCAAGACAGTGTTGTTTTAACCCTTTCTTTTTACATATGATGATAATATTTTGGATCGACTTAGGTTAACTTGTAAGACTTGCGACACGGGTCATAGACTTGATTGAGTTTGATATCTCTTTAATCTATTTTATATTTAATTATATAACAATAAAAATTGATATACATAGGAAAATCACCCAAAAAATATAAGAAAACAATTATTGTAAATGGATGTACAAAAAAGGCATTTGATAATGTTATAAAAAGAATACTATAACCTTATTTAAAAACAAAACATGGTATTTAATCAAATAATATCCAAAAACATTCTGATTAATTTATTCTAATTAATTTCAATTAAAATAAAAAGAAAAAAATAAAGGCAAAAAAAATTCCAACACTTAGGTCTGAGTGGGCCAGTACGTTTGGCTCGTAAAAAAAAGATGGGGTATGAAGGCTTGCAAGGCCAAGATTGTGCTATTGACTAACATTTTTTTTATTTTTCTTAAATGGGCAGGTGACGTGTCATCTATAACTATAGATGACGTGTTGCATACTAGTTCAGTTTCATCCATCTTAGGTGGCTGAAAAATAGGGTTTTGCCCGATTGGTCTTATAAAACCTCATTTTTAACCTCTTTTCACCTGAAAACACCTAAACACAATACTTTATAAACCTTAATAAACTCATAGTTAACATTAAAACAACCTTTAACCGGTCAAAGAAATCATAAAGGAACCCAAAAATAAAAACATTCATGAGCCCCAATCCATGTTTTCCAACAATATTAGGATAAAAAAAACCTAAATAGAAGTCTCGTTAAATAAAATCTATTGACAACCTTTTTGGTTAGATCACCTGCACTCTCCTCCATAGTTTTTCAAAGACTTTCTCTCTTCTCACTCCAACTCAAGGACTAAGATGTGAATAAAATAAAATTTTGGATCAAAACATAAAAGTGTCAATCTAAAAGGACCAAAAATAAAATTAGCAAAACTTTGAAGGAAAGAATTGTTAAGAAAGAGCCCATTAACAATGTTGAAAAAAAGCCTCCATTTTTTCCTCACTGTCAATTTTGTTCCCTTTATTTTTATTTTTTCATAAGTAATGAAACCAGATTCTTTAGCATCAATCCAATATTATAAATTTTTTTGACACTACGATAACCCTATAAAATGAAATGTGAAAAGATGAAATAAAAAAATTGATGATTAAAGTAAAAAATAAATAAATGACTAAAAAAAGATACTATTACAATCCATAATATTTTCTCTCAAGTATTGTGAAATGGCCACATGATTTATTTAAATTTATTTTAATATAATAGAATGATTATTCATTAATTTTATATATATACTATATAGGTGACTCGTGCTTCACTGTAGGTTATGCTGAATTCATTTTTTAGCATAAAAAACAATGTTAAGACATTGTCAGCATATTTAAAAGAAGCAAAAATAAAAGTGACTCAAACCATAGACCCTGTTGAGTCCAATATGATGATTGTATTAAATTATATGATAAAAAAGCAACGACAATGAATGGACCGAATTTAAAAACAAAAAAATAATCACAATGACCTGCATATAAAGAATGCTTGCCAAAAGAAAAAATAAAGAAGTATGAAGCACAGTTCCAAGATAACTCAAAGCTAAAAGATAAAATTTAAAAAGAAGTTAAAAAAAAACTATTTAAGTCAACTTGAGTTAGCATGACAAACCTACCTTCTATTAGGATTGTGAGGTTGGATAACCTTATAAAAATAAAATAATAAAAATAACAATGTACAATTCCAAACAATCCAAATATAGAAGGATGAAATTAAAAAAGCAAATCAGTCAACAAAAAGAACCCCAAAAAAATAGAACCCCAACAAACTAGAATAACACCGCCAACCCTCACTAGTTAAGTCATGCAAATAGGATAACCTAATAGAAAAAAAAAATTATGAAGTCTAATTCTTAAACAAACCAAATGTTGAAGGGCGAAGCCGAAAAAATATTCACTCTTAAAAGAATGACTTCAAAAAAGATCTAAGTCAATCTAAGCTAACCTGTAAGACCAATGACCTAGGTCATGAGACTAGGATAACCTCATAGAAAGCAAAACAAAAAAATCATGAAACTCAATTTTCAACAAGCCCAACGGTAAATGATGAAATTGAAAAAGAAAATCGGTGTAAAAAAAAGTTCAAAGAAAAAGACATATGTCAATTTGGGTTAACATTTTAAACTCGTGACCTAGGTCATGAAGTCTAATCGGGCCAATGTTGAAATTCAATTCTCAACCAACCTAACATTGAAAGATGAAATTAAAAATAAAATAAAAATGACCTAAAAAAGACTAAAGTCCAATCGGGTTAATCATCCAAACACGTGACCCTGGTCAAAAGGCCGTGATGACCCCACAAATTGCAAGACCAAAAAATCACAAAGTCAAATTCTCAATCCTCTAAAAGCCGAGAGATGAAATTGAAAAAATAAAATCTAAAACAAAACAAATAACAATCAAAAGAATAAAGATAAAATTTGATAAAAAAAAACTAAATGAAACCAAATACCGAGGAAGAAAATAAAAATAAAAATCAATTTAAAAAAGGATTCAAAACAAAACAAATAGAAATCAAAATAATGAGAATGTAATTTGATCCAAAAACAAAATGACAAGGCACCTATTAATTTTGGGAGGACAATGCACATCCCGATGAAATGATAGAGAAAAGAGAGAGAAGGAAAACAAAGAACAACAAAGGCTTACTATTGATCCTCTACCTACACATGTTGGAGCAATGGGAAGAGCACTGCAGGCCACTTCTAACGCCACCGTGGAAAAAGGTGATTTGATGTCGAGGGAAGTTGCATGTGTCGCCGGAATGCAGCAGGCTTTCCCCTACCTATTGTATGTGTGTTGCCCATGCTAGTCAATTTGTCTTACCCATTTACTCAATCCCCTTTTATGTTGTAGTTTCAATTTTGGCCCCTTAATAATTAATTATTTTAAATCAATCGAGTTTTGTTTTATTTTGTAAAACAGAGCATCAAACATTTCTCTCAATATTGTGAGATCCTCGTATTAAGACAACCACAATAAACTACTAAGTCAAGTTCCAAATAAATTCAATGTGAAGGGATCAAATAAAAAAAATAGTTGGAAGACCAAAAAAAAAAAAGAACTCCCTTCACCATGCAAATTAGCCCTTGATATTGGCCAAAAAAAAAAAAGGACCGAACATTTTTTTAAGGTTCAATTTCGGTTGACGAAGCTCTAAGTATTTCCAATCAATGAGATTGAGTTTTATTTCACCAAACCGAGTATTGACCAAGCGATGAAACATTTCCTCAACATCTTGAGATCCCTATACTCAAGCGTGAAAAACAAGTCACCAAGACAAATAACAAATCAAAACAATGTTAAAAGGACCAAATAAGAAGAAAATAAATTGAGGAACCAAAGCGTAAAAATTCCTAGGAACAAAAAAAAATTATAATGAATAGTGCTTCTTTTTACATGCCATTGTAAAAGTACTAGCCATTTGACCCACGATTTGCTGGGGGGTCAAATGTTTTTTATACCAATAAAAATTGGAACATGCAGACCTTTTCAACACATTTTTTTACACAAAAAAGTTTTGAAATATAAATAAAAAATTATGTATGCATTTAATTAAATAAATCAAGAACCATTTGTGTAAATAAATGAAAAAAAATCATTAACGATAAATAAAAACAAAATTGAAAAAATTAAGAGACAAATATAGATCAAGATATTTAATCTCGAAACACGAGTCATATAGCAAGTTGTATTTAATGAATTTGTCTATTAAAATTATTTTTTATTAAATCAAATGATAATAGAAACCGACACACACATAAAATTGATTGAATAAAATAAAAAAAATATATTATGTAAAGCTGCACATATTAGAAATATTATCTAAAAATATTTTTTATTTTTAAAAATGAATTTAATCTATGTAATAAAATGCAAAAAATAAGGTATATATGAATCATATTAACCTATTAAAAACTTAAATATACACAACATAATTAAAAAATAATCATTGCTTAAAAAAAAGGCTAAATAAGCACACACAAAAGAACATAGAGAAGGGTTGTATTAATGAAAATATAAATTTAAGAATTATTTTTTAAAAACATATAAAAAGTATTAATTAAAAAAAAAAAAGAGAAAAAAACAGGCCACGCTAGGCACCTGGCCTATAAGGAAAGGGCCCATGTGCGAGTCGTTAATTTTTTTAAAAAACTGATGGAGTTGACAACATGTCATCCACCCCAATTTTCTTTGAAAAAATAAAACAGACGATGCGTTGTGTGAAATTACTTAGATTCTAGCCACCGTAGTGGGTAGAAAATTAGGGTTCTTGTGTTTTTTTATTAGAAACCCAATTTTCAACCAATTTTAACTCGAAACACCTAGAAAAAAAAACCCTAAACACCTTGATAAGCCTATAAAGGTGGAATCAAAAAACTCTTCCCGAGTTTAGATCTAGTTTTTCAAGCAATTATAAGGCTTAAAAACGTCTAAGTGGAACCCCTCTCACTTAATGCAACCCGTTAGTACCAAGATAGATAATTTCGGTGGGCAAAATCATTGTAAACACTGACTTTCTCTCTAACCAAAAACTAAAATATAAGAAAACTGAAGTTTTGGACCAAAATTAAATCTGAGACGTTCAAAGGGACCGAAATTATATTATTTGTAAGCCTTAAGGACTAAAATGTATTTTTTTAAATTTGGACACATCACCCATTTTAGTTGCCCTTTTCATTTAGAGCCTCCTTCTTTCTATGTTGTCTTTGCCTAAGAAATCATAAGCAATTGACCTTCACCCATTTTAACAATAATCTATGAGTTTGTGAACATTGCGACACAATGTTTTGTCTACAGTAAAAAAACCACATGCTCTAGTGTTAACGACAACTAAAAATAAAACTGGAAAAATCAAGAGACATATATACATCAAGATATTTAATCTTGTAAGAAGAGACATTTACTCGGTTATGTTTATTGAATTTATTTATTAAAATTAATTGTTTTTCAATGAAACGATAATAGAAATAGACACATATATATTGACACGACCAAAGAGTTGATGTCTTCTCCCAAGTGTAAGAGTGTCGAAGTAATAAATAACCCGGCAAGACCGGGGTCGAACCATAGGGAGGTTAACTGTATAAATTACAAATAAAAAAATAAATAATAACAGAAAAAGAGTTGAAGAGAGCTTTGAGATGTGATATTGATATAAGGATTAAACAAGGATAAAATAATTGTCAAGGTTAGAGGATCCACTAATGGTATTTCAAACGAGTATAATATAAACTCTTTTTATTACTCAACTGGAAACCACACACAAAGGAGGTTCCAATCATATTATAAATTGTTAACATGATTACCTTAGTTATCTTATTTGAATAATGCTAATACTTGTAAATGTTGTCCGGTATTCATGATTATAACTTATGTTAACAACAAATCAAGTTCCTTTCATAGCACAGGTGTCGGTTATACTATACGGTTGGGCTATGAAAGTGTCAAGTATTTGTTGTACCAAGGGTTATACAACATAAATCTAAATTAACCATTTAACAAGTAAAGTATTAAAAGTGAACAAGATAACAAATACAAAACATGTTATTATCAAACATTAAAGTCCATGTTGAGTTTATTCTATACTTATTCTTACACCATTAGTGTAACCTTTTCACCTTGACATAATAAACTTAGCTAAACATAATGAAATGGAGAAACATAAATAAACAAGATAAGAACATAAATAAGATATAAGTTAACTAAGTAAAGGAAATGAAATGAAAAGCATAACCAAGAGATTAATATAAACAAAACTTAAGCATTACAAAAATATAAAGAGAGAGAGAGAGAGCAAGAACATGATCTTGATCTGAAAACCAAGATGCCTAAATGCATGAAAAATACCTCATTTTATAGGCCAAAATTTAAAACTATTGATTTGATAACTAATTGTTGAGTGGGTGGCCACATCTTGACTTAATGACACTCCTTATCTTCTTTTCTAAACAAAACATCATTGCTAACGTCAGAATTTGAACATATTGTCTTCATGAAAGTTCTAAGAAATTGTCTCAGCTTTTCAAAAAAAAAATCGGTGCATTTGGACTTCTAAAACTCGAGACATGGGCTGAACACTGAACAATGTCTGGGCTGCAGGACAGATTCAAACTTCTCTTTTGATGCTAAGATTTGGACTTCCAAATGATAGAATTGAGTCTTAGACTCCTCATGAATGTTTTAGGCGTATGTCTTAGCTTTCTAGCCATATAAACCAAACTGAAATCCAAGATCTAAAGCTCCAGATATGACCCAATGACTGAACAGTGTTCCAGTTTGGATTGAACCATCTTCTCTTTTCCAAGTTTAGCCCTCTCTTTGTCTTCTTAATTTCAGTAGTTAAACTCATTCAATCCTTTGATTTATGTGATAGGCCTGCATTTAAGATGAACATTTACCATAAATTAAAGGTATCTTATAGTATCAGACTTATTATTATAAAACATGCTTTAGTTAAGGAGTTATTGATACTTTAAGTGCAAAATGATGATATAAAATCTTGATAAAAATGCACTTTTAAGTACTAATCATATATTAAATTGATTGAATAAAATAAAATAAAAAATATTATGTAAAGCTGCACATTTTAAAATTATTTTTTGAAAATAAATATTTCTTATTTTTTAAAAATAAAGTTCCTCTCATAATAATCTTTTTAAAAATTAAATGCACACAACACCATTAAAAAATCTATATCCAAAAAAGGTTCAATAAGCAACAAAAATAAATTCACAGAGGAGGGATATTAATTGGAACATAAGCTTAAAAATTATTTTTAAAAAAAGACATATTAAAAATATCAATTAAAAAAAAGCAAAATTAGAATAATAAATAACCCATATGTTGTGACTTAACTCATCAAATCTATGATTCAGGGTGTGGACTCAACCGAGTTCGATAATTTTTTTCTTTTAAATTTATAATTTTTTTAAAAAAGAGCCCAAGCTCCCAGGCCCATGGTCCAGCGTGTCTGGGCCACTATAATGAAAAGCTCAGACAAGTAGGTGGGCCTTCAAGCTCATACCCATAAGCCTGAGCTTGGTTTTTTTTTTTTATTCTTTAAATGTTTGCTCCTATTTTTTTGGAAAATAATAAACAGATAACATGTCATCTGCAAATCCAGATTCTGGCCACTACTGTTGTAACCGGAAAATTAGGCCAACAATTGT
>Ga0307510_10009901_pt1 | contig 11338 bp, 2 predicted proteins | sample 12_EM_MG_FD_207224 | JGI IMG/M metagenome (GOLD analysis project Ga0307510, IMG submission 207224) | Populus trichocarpa ectomycorrhiza microbial communities from riparian zone in the Pacific Northwest, United States - 12_EM | ecosystem: Host-associated > Plants > Roots > Unclassified | place... | reverse complement strand
TAAAAAATAAAAATAAAAATAAAAAATAAAAAATAAAAAATAAAAAATAAGAATCCAAATATTTTCAACAATCCTCTCTGTTTACCAGACCACCGTCACACGTGCTTCATGGTAACACCACAACTAATTGTGGCTGCAATATTTTCATAGATTTCACTAGTGTTTTTTGGCGTTTTTTGTCCTTAGTTTAATGATTAAATTAATTAGCATCGTTTCATATCATTAACATCAAATCATCATATTCATAAAATAAATAAAAAAGGAAGAGTCCTATTATTGTGTTAAAAAATAACGTAACATAGGATAACGTTTGGTCATCATTTTATAATATAAAATATGAAGATAATAAGAATAAATAGGATATTTATTCATGTAATTTCTTTTTTAAATTCATTTCAAAAATTGTGATAGGCACGTTTCTTTTCTTCTTTATCTATTTTTTTTCTAAAACACTAACCAAATATAATTTACACGAATTAAAAAAAATATTAATATTTTGATTTTATAAGTTGTATTTTATTTTGTGTGCATAAAATGGACCCACCTTATGTTGGAAATTAACAAGATATAAATCAATTAATTTAAAATAATAAAAAAACATGTAATTTCTCTTTGATGAGAGGTCTAAACCAGAAAGAAATTGTGTTAACAATGAAGAACATCTGCCGGTTGGAGAAACATAAAAAAAGAAAAGACTTTAAAACAAATCTCTTAAGATATGTCTCTTAATAATTAATTAATTAATTTATATAAATATAATGTTGAATATTTGATCCAATAGGCAGTTAGAACTCACAATATGCGGTTACCTCAGCCAAATCCAATGAAAGATAAATATTAAATAATCAAATATTTGCGAAAGATTTTTTCTTGTAATTAGAAGTCTAATTAGGGGAACAAAACGTCAATTACAAAACAATACCTTTTTCTAAAATAGTCAAAGAAGTGATGTCTGTTTTCTAATTATGTAAAACAATTTTGACCAAAAACCAAAATTAAACCGACCCGGTATCCTGGGCCTCACGTGACTGCCATCACACTAGCGAGACAGGACTCACACCCCCTGAGTCAGCAACTAATCAACGTCTCTAATCGGGCCTAGCACCAACGTGGCCCCACAACACCACGCGTCAAAATCACACACTGTCATCGGGATGTGGCGTGTCGTTTTACGGCAACCTTATGGCACTTCCACACCGGTATTGAATATTGACATGACTTGCCCCTAACTAATCAATACCTCAATTAAAAATAAAAATAAAAAAAGTAAATAAAAAAAATAGGAAATTTTAAATATTTTAATATGGAGAAATTTCCAAAATCGGCTGTAGGGATGCGCTATAAAACAGCGATAGACACCAGCTAAAACTCTGCTTCTTCCTGGTCTTTTACTGAAACTCAAAACCCACTTCCTCTCTCGAAAGACTTTAGGCCTCTCACCCTTCTCTGTCCTCTCATAAAGATTCAGTTTTTGACAAGAAAGAGTGAAGATTTAGATTCAGTTTTTTTCCTTTCCTCTCTTGTGTGGAAGGTTGGAGAGAAAGAGTGAAATCTTACAACTAGAAAGAAATCAAAATCATCCGTCGATTTTCCTATTCTGATTTTCCTAAGAGATTTTGGTTATTTCCTTTTTGGTAATCCTTTATTGATTTATAAACACTCAATCCCTTCAAGTCTCTCTCGAAAGGTTCAAGATTCAAGATTTTAAGGGTGTCTGGTCTTTTTTTTTGACAGATTTCTGAGTCATCCTTGTCTTTCGTTTATCTCTTCACAACTAGCAATCTTCTCCTTCACAGTTTTGTTCTCTCTCTATGCAAGTAGGGAGCTTTTGGAGGAATTAATTAGAAGGAAAAAGAAAATCCCAGAAAATATGATAGACCAAAGTATCCTATGTCCCATAAAGTACACTGAGCACAAAAAAGTTACAAAAAAATTCACTAAACAACCCTTAAAGCCTAATATGGTACACTCCGATGACCGATGCCGCTCACCGGAACCCTCAAACCCGGCACCAAGGCTTGTTAGAGTGACAGTCACCGACCATGACGCCACTGACTCCTCCAGTGACGAAGAGGGAGAGTTGTTTGGCCGGCAAAGAGTGAAAAGATATGTGAGCGAGATCAACATCCAACCGGCAGCTTTCTGCAAAGAAACCAATGTCATTGCTACTACTATTGCCAAAAACCGGAAAAGAAGTGTTGGTGATATCCCTCAAAAGCCAGCGAAAAGACTTACTGCCCAATCAACCACCAATGGCAGAAAGTTCCGTGGCGTTCGGCAAAGGCCCTGGGGTAAATGGGCTGCAGAGATCAGAGATCCTGCTAGACGTGTGCGGTTATGGCTAGGGACTTACGACACCGCTGAGGAGGCTGCAAGAGTGTATGATAATGCTGCCATCAAGCTTCGAGGGCCAGATGCTTTAACAAATTTCACCACACCACCTAGTAGGGAGGAGGATCAAGAAGAAGAGAAAAGTAGTCCAGTGGAGGAATCAGAAGAAAAGAAGCCAGAGATTAACGTGGAAACAGTATCTGGCTCCGGCTATGAATCTGCTGACGAGTCTCACAGTCTGTCATCTCCAAAATCTGTGCTCACTTTCAGACTACCTTCGGCTGAATCACACAAACCACCGTCTCAACCTTTCCAAGAAGCTAAAATGGAGCCAAAGCATCAAGACAATGAAGAAGCCTTCGGCGAGAGCAATTTGTCTGATTATTTACCACTGGACTCGCCATTTCTTGATGATTTTTTCAATTTTGGAACATCAGGGCCAACCCTCTTTGACGATCAAGTTATAGCGACGACGACGACAGCAACATCAATTTTCCAAGAGAGTATTATGTGTGATCAAGATTTTGGCGACATATTTCTTGACCCACTTCAAGATTTTACTTCATTACCATCGGTTTGCCAAGAGGATGATGATTTTTTCCATTTCTTAAACTCAGAACCTCTTACAGCACTTTGATGGGCTTGCTGCCGTTTAATTACTGGCCATTTCACGGGAAATTTTGTACCGATGGTAACTGAGTTTTCGCCCAGTTTTGGAGTTAATTAGTAATAGCAATAGTATTTTATTTATTTGTTTAAATACCTCCGTTAAAATTACGGGAGGATTTTGAGTAAAGTCTTCCAAAGATTTTGTGCTCTATTAAGAAAATAATTAGGCTGTTTTAGTGTGTAAAACTTGGATTAGTAATGGAGAATTACAAGTTATTTTCTCTATTTATTTATTTTCTTTTATGAGGTCATTGAATCTTATGCTGCTGCCAAAGTGTCATTCTTTTTGCCGCACCACCCGACCTGGCATAATTTGCGCTTGTTTGGCCGGTCGACCGAGTCAAGGCGTTGCCGCCTCTCGTATGTGTGAAATCGAGAATGCTTGGATTTTCTTCTAATTTCATCTCCCTATTTGTGCACCCGAGGAAATAATAATACTTAGCTAATCCTTTCTTAATGGCTGTTATTAGCTAATTGTGATGGTGTGATAATTTGTTATTAAGCTAATTGTCTTGCACAAGCCTAAGCCTAGGCATAGCTGCTAATAATAGGAAGGGGAGCGCAAAATGTGGACTAATTTGTCTTGAAAAGCCCAGGTATAGCTCATAATCGGAAAGTGGGATGTGAAAAATGTGGACCAAAACAGGGTGCCTCTGTTTGCTATTGATTATAGGTTTTTAAGGCAGGGCTGAATCGGTGGGAAATTATTTTATACTGTGATAGTTTTTATAATTCTTTTTTTTTTTAATTTAGATTTTTTTTTAGTAAAACCCATAAAAACTATGAAGGATAAAATTGTAATTAGAGTTAACTACAATTTCAATCACACGGCACCATATTTCCAAACAAATCTAAGTGAACTAAGAATAAAATACTAACTCTCTTAACGAAGTAAGGGTAGAAGAGTAAGTCCTTGTTTGTTACTGTGGCGTGATCGTTTTTTTTTTTTTTTTAAATTAAATTTTTTATATTTTTAAATTGTTTTAATATATTAATGTTAAAAATAAATTTAAAAAAATAAAAAATATCTCCTACTATAATACAAAACAATACCTAAATCTGCAATAGAAAAACTTTAAATTTCAAAGGGAGTAGAAAGCACTTCTATGGAAAAGCATGTTTTTTTTTCTCCTACTTTTTGTAAACTAGAGAGAGAATGAAAGTGACATCTAAGAATTGGTAACTCATTGGTATCAAGAAAATTCTCAGAATTTATTGTCGTTATAAAGCATTTTTCACAAGGTCTATTTTCTGCAAAAAAAAAAAAAAATTCCATTGAAAATAGAAATTCAAGGACTACTAAGATTATCACTAATTTCTTATATGATGGTGAGGAGAGAAATCAAAATCAAGAGTTTCATGGCATCACGAGACCAACTATAAATAATTGGGGTCATAATAATTCAACATTACATATGATTAATTACATGTAACATTTCTTACGAATGAAGCAATGTCTTTCTTATATATCCAACTATGCTTGACCAATTAGGTCTCATTCCAATTTAAAATAAAAATTAAAAAAGAAGAAGAAAACCTCAATCGTTTTCCCTTCATTCCTTGATGGGAAAATGAAAGGGCAGCCCGATTTATGTGCGTTTAATAAGAAGATTCGGCAAGAATGTGTGTTAGGGGACCTCAAGGTCTCAGTGCTATAGCTAGTTGACATGAGGGTGGGACTATTTAAGCAGAGTTTCTTCTTTGCTTGGCAAATACTCAAAGGGGAATAGCAATAGAATTGTGTCATAGGACACATGCATCTCTTGTTATGTCTCTCCTTTATTTCGTATCTCGGTTGGCAAAATATTCATTACTACAAGGGTCTAGCTAGAACTGGATCCCATTGTTCCAAAACATCAAATTTTTCATCAACTCTTTTAACTAATGTCTTTGTCTAGTACATGTGTTTTCAAGTTTCAAACCTTTGAAACTTGCCCACAACTTTTGCTAAGATCAATCAAGAGATATAGGTAAAGTGTCATTGTCATAATTGGGATGTATCCATTTGAAGTAAGAATGCAAGCAAAAATAACCTGCCGCTAGTCGCTTCACTATTCAATATCGATTCATTGGATGGGAATATTAGAAATCCTTGTGATCTTGTCTGTATCATGGACATGACAAGCCTCCGACGTGCCTTACAGGCGTTTAACATCGACGAAGGACAAGTTTTTCCACAATTATGATAGATAAAAGCAAACAATTATGAGTCAAGTTGATGTATTAACTAATATGAGATGCAATGAGTCAATGATGCCACCTAAATAGTGAGCAATCATATAATGCAAAATGGATGGCCAGCTCTTAAAGTTCAAGGGATGTAGAGGGGAAGGGAAGGCATTCATGCTTTATTATCTGGGTGGCGTCGAATAGTCAAGAAGCAGGGAAAGAAAATATTGGAATTTCTAATCAATTGCCACTCTTTGAGAGGTCAGAATTACTGTTTCTTGGTATTTTTCTCTTAAACTATGTTTAAACTAGCTTTTAAATATCAAGATTAAAATAGATTAGAACCGTGGATATACAAAGAATGCCCCTATCAGTATGCTAAGCATAGCCACCCGCGACCGCTAGAATTAGATCAATCATAATGGGAAGCTTTCGGTCATTGTCCATGCAGCAATTTGCCTGTTTTTGTACAACCCTAGTTGACAAGTCTGTATCCAAATGCAGTACAGAAAGCCTCTTTTGAGCTGGTCAATTCCCTTTTAAAGACCTTCCCCTCACTCTCTATAAAACATGATATGGACACGCGCTGTAAAAGCCAACGGAGAAGGCAAGACATGGTCTACAATCTACGTTCACATGAGGAATTCAGTGAGGGCTCCTTCGGTGGTGCTTGCCAGTTGGTAATTTGCACCCAAATTGGGTCAATAAGGGTCTTGGTTTGGTAACAAGTGTGACTCATGTCACTTGTATGCATGTACAGCGTTGGTGCTTGTGAAAAATACGAACCTTGTTCTTGTTCTTCGTCATTAATTTACACCCTCAAAATAAGATAGAACCACTTGAGAGATCATTTACAGTTAAGACAAGATAAAACTATCTTATGTGTAGTTCCCCAACATTATTTATACATTTGGGATTGAGTTTTTGCACATTTTTTAAGCATATTCTAAGAACATGAAGTCTAAAAAAATTCTAGTTAGAATGAAAGGACTGGAGACATGGATGCCTTTTAACCATGCAATCTTCCAATTGCTTGAAAAATTCTAAGATTTCAAGCTTTATTGGTCATCTTCACCGCTTTACTGTTTAAGTGTTGGAAACGTGGCTCAAAATCGTCAATCTTACCTTTTTTTTTCTCCCTACCATCACGAAATGACTAGCAAATTCGAAGCTAAAGAAGATGATGCATAGGAAGGGTAGCCTTTTTCATTCCTGCTTTTCCATCTTTACCATCGGTACTGTTTTTTTATCATAGAAGGTAACTAGTTTGGTGGCAGAGTAAAAGATCATTTATGGTCAATTACTACTATTTAAGAGAAATAAATGAAATCGACCATAAAAAATAGCACAAGAAAGTTCAATAATAACGGCGCAATATCAAGAAAAAGCCAGCCTTCAATCTGAATAACGAAAAATCTTGGCAGCAGGTTTGTCCTCTAATGGATTGTAAGGCATGTATTGTTGTTTTCATGCCATTTAGAGGGCATCCACGCTTGCATGCCCTCTAGTTTTCGCATCTCAATGAGATGGAGAGTGGCTGATCAGCTTGGAATTCCGGCTTGTAAATTTTGAGTTGATATCTCAGTAAATTCAATCCAAGATTGGAGGGTTTATCACAAAGTAATTCAATTTTCCAATTTTTAGAATTTCACTAGAAAGTTTCAGGTCTGAATCCCTAAAAGCCTAGATGTAAGATTTAGTTTCACATGATAAGTCAACCTATAGTAACTTGCTGATTTGAGGTTTCACTCTAGCTTGGTTAAAGAAAAACCCAATTTGTTTTCAAAATAATATTATTTTAGGATTTTTTTTAAGTTTAGTGATGATGCATCAAAAATCCATAACGAAAAAGAATTATTTTTCATTGTGTTTAGAAAATGAACAATCACGTGTTCATGCTAATTTTTTATTCTTCATAACTGAGGATTCCAAGGGTTAATAACCAAGGCTGGATTTCCGCTAAAATAGTTCTTTTTTGGGATTTTAGGACTTCTGATAATTAAATCAGTGACTTTATTATTAGGAGTTGTTGTAAATAAATACTATTATGTATGATAAATGCTGAGAATAAGTTATAAGAGAGTCAAGATTGTGAACTTCTTTTCTAGATTGTTCACAGAGTATTTATAACCTTGAATGTTCCTTTTTCTTCCTCTAGGGGTTGCAGGTCTTTTCCTTCTTCATATCCGAGTGGGAGGAAGACCTTTACGATCAAAATTAATATTGATTGTAAATGTCTCCTTACATGGCATTAATCTAATGGGAGTATCGCGTGACTATAAAAGGTTGCTCTACATCAATTTATGTACGATATTAATGTTGATGGGATTATCCCTTATAATAAACATTAATAACGATTGGCGTATGGATGGTCTTTATAGGAATTTTTGCATATCTAAGATGTAGGGAGATGATGACCTTAGGTTCCCACCTAGGGTGCACGTAGGGGATTGGTCTTGACATCTTGGGTTTGGAGCGTAGCCAAATCCAAGGGGGTTGAGTCTGGCATCTCGCTAGACCCGTAGGCGCTTGAGCCTAATGCCATACACGTAGCAAAAATAATAAAACAAAATTATTCGAGAGTCTGAGATCCTGTTAGACAAATCTAGAGTTGTTCGTGGATTTATTATCTGAAGATTTGATCTTCTTTGACTTTGAATAATTCTTTAAAGGATGAGTTATCGTAAACTACAAGTCATCTATTTGTTCAGCCTTCAACGGTAATTCATCCGAACCACTAGTGAGAAATCTCTTTATTTTCTATTTAGAAGAGAGAGAATGCAATGTTTAGAGTGATAACTTTCTATTATGTGATTTATATAATTTTTATGTCTAACAGACAACATCAACTAAATAATCGGCATAACTTACTATCTATAGAGAAATTTGAAAAATCCTATAAATTTATATATATCTTATGACAAGCACCCGCATATTAGTTCTAGTTATCTTTTATATCTTAACTTTCAAGAACAACTGCTTCCTTTCATATACGAAAGAACATAATATGAATAAGTTTCTACGGTTGTAATGAATATCCAGTATTTAAGAGAGCATCGACCAAGAATATTTTAGGAACAATGCTTTGATACAATAGGAATTTTATAATTATAACAACTTTATAATTTTCTTTGCAAAGCATTTTTGTCTCATGGACTTTATCTTCACACTAGATTCATTAATATAATATTATATGAATATTAAAGATAAATTAAGCTTTTATTAATAATAAATATGTATTTACACGAATATAATAATGTCACTTGTAACTAACCAAATAGCTACAAAATATATTAAACTAACAGCTGAGCTCAAGGGGTTAGGTCCGGCAACTCGCTAAATTCACGTGTGCTTAGGTTTGACGCGTAGCTGAGCCCAAGAGAACAGGTGTTTTGGGCTTGACATTTTGCAATGCCCTTCAGAACTTCATGAGAAAAAAATATTTTTAGTATATCGAATCTATCATTTAAGTAAACCAAAATCAACCCACCAAAATCACAATCTAAATCTTGAGCCGAGTTGATTTTGAATCAAGCCAACATCGGATTAAATCTTGTAACTATGCCTAAAATAAAAAAAATAAAAAAATTAAAAGTTTAAAGAGCTTGACATTTTACCAAGAGAAGTGGTGTTTTGAGCTTGACATTTTAGCATGCCCTCTTGTTATTAAGCTTCTATTCTAAAATTGATCTTTTTTTTTCTCTCAATCCAAATAAATTAAAATAAGCCCACTAGAATCACAACCTAGATCTTGGTCTGAGTTGATTTTAAATCAGGCCAACGTCGAATCAGATCTTGTAACTATGCCTAAAATAATAATAAAAAAAAAAAAATTGAAAGTTTAAAGAGCTATGATACGTCTCACGTTATGCAGCGAAGTCATGTTTGCCAGACAAAAAATGTGGAAAGATGTACAGATTTGACAGCATTTAGGTTTAGGCTGTCACTTCCACTTGCTGCCTAATGATGTGTAGAAGGCAAGACATGCAGGATAATGCATAACAATAAATGTGTTTTACTTTTTACCCATTTGCTGGAATTATTTGCTGTAGAAGATGCCGCAGTTCCTATGTTAAGAATTGGCCGGTCAGTACGACCGCACAGGGATTTATTAACTTGTTGGAGGGCAGAGCCACAGGAAGACGAGACCACTCTCTCTCTGCACTGTGGAAGAGAAGTCATCTGAGTGTGTGGTAGCACAGGAAGGCCTCTACGGCTCTACTCTACAGACTGGCGAGCTCACAGTGCTCCAGCCCCAGCAAGACAAAAAGGGCCATAAAATCATCACAGCATGATTGCAAAAGAAATCTTTAACAATTGTTTTCTTGAACTGGGATCTTTTTTAAATTAAATATTATTATCCTCTCATGTTTAGCCCTTAACATGCTTTATTTTGTCCCCAGATTAGTGATGCTTCTCGAGATATATTTAATATTTCATTTCCATACATTTCAATGCAAGTTGGTGTTGTAATCAAGGCTTTTTACAAGAATTGACCAAGTAAAAATTCTAAAAAATAAATCAAAATGTTTATTTTTTAATAAAAATACTAATTTTAATGTATCTACGAATAAAAATTATTTTAAAAAATAACCGTTATTACACTGTTAAATACTTTTTAATTTAATTTAAAATAGTGCGCACCTTCAAGGCAGCAAGCTACAAGAGAAAGCTGACTGCTTTTGGGCCTAGTAAAGAGAAGCTACAGTTTTCTGGCAACAACTCCTTTGAACTCTTTCCTCGCCAAAGGTCCCTAAGCAGAGAGCACGACAGTGTTTCTTCTTTTCTTTTTATCAGAAAGGAGACCAGTGAACAGTGCTATTACTGTGTAGCGTCAAAGGTGGTTGTTAAGACCGTGTTTTAAAAAGTTATAAAATAATATTTTTTAATTTTTTATATTAAAACGTCAAAGCAATTTAAAAATTTAAAAATTCAAGATTTAAAAAAAAATGAAGTTGGATTTCAAAAACGAACACAAAAATAAATACTTACACCTTGATCACTTTCTCATATAATTTGGGTAAAAATAAATTCATTTTATGTTATTGAATTACCTATATAAAAACATTTTAATATTTTTTGTTGTTATAACAAAAAGGTGCAGTCACTCTTAATTTTTTTAATTTTTTTTATAATTACTCAAAACTTCTTCTTCTTCCTTTTTTAATCTAATACATGTCTGTTTGGGAATGTGGTTGCGGTTGCTTTTCAAAGTACTTTTCATTCTGAAATGCATCAAAATGATGTTTTTTTATTTTTAAAAAATTATTTTTGAGATCACAGCATCAAAACGATCCAAAACATACCAAAAAAAATTAGCAAAAAAAAAACAAGAATTTTGAGTTATCATCCTCATTGAATTAATGCATTTTTCTTTGCAATAAATTGGATATTTATGGTTAGGTGCATTATTTCATTACTAGCCATGGCCTTGTCCGTGCAATAATGTTTTAAAATTCCTAGGTTCTTCACTCTACATGGAGTGCCAATATCATTTATTTTTTTCAGTCACATGCTTGTATTGATTTTTATGCAATATCAATGTTTCAAAATTACTTAATAGTTATTCTATAAATAAATAAAAAAAGTAAAAAAATCACTTGATTGTTATCAGTAACTTTCTCTAATTTGGTAAAAAACAAGGGGTCATAGAAAGCAAGTCGCATGTCAGGTGAAAAGATACCAGTTCCCCTGTTTTGGCTATCAACAGGCCAGCCCCACTCTGTCATTTCATAACACCTGTGTTTTTTTTAAAATATCAGCAAAAGTTTAACAGAAAAGCCAAGAACTATTAAGAATTTTGGCTGATGCTTAAACATCCATTAAGAAAACAGAAAAAAATACAAAGCATAGGGTATTTGTAGGTGCAGTTCTTTTTCAAAGTATTTTTTGTTTAATAATTTTTTTTTATTTTTAAAAAATTATTTTTAACATCAACACATCAAAATTATCTAAAAACACACAAAAAATTAATTTCAAGTAAATAAAAAAAATTAATTTTTTTATAAACATTTTTAAAATACAAAAACAAATAGTTACGAAAGTTGCAAGTCCAGCCCTCACCTTATCATTAGACTTCCAATAAGATTTCACTACTTCATTGCAAAGAATTTTGATCGCCTAATATACCATGTTGTGATTTCAGGTGAAAAGGCAAACGGATCACAAA
>Ga0307510_10009900_pt1 | contig 11339 bp, 16 predicted proteins | sample 12_EM_MG_FD_207224 | JGI IMG/M metagenome (GOLD analysis project Ga0307510, IMG submission 207224) | Populus trichocarpa ectomycorrhiza microbial communities from riparian zone in the Pacific Northwest, United States - 12_EM | ecosystem: Host-associated > Plants > Roots > Unclassified | place... | reverse complement strand
CGTTCACGATCCCTATCGTAGCCAGAATAGCCGCGACCGCGCTCACGATCACGGCCGTCGCGATAGTCACGACCGTCACGGTTATCACGACTGTCCCGACCGTAGTACGAATCCCGGTGGGAAGAGCGACGATGTCCCATATATTCGCCAGGGGTCGGGGCATGCGGCCGATCAGTCACGGAATAATCAACGCGGATCCGGCGGCCGTTCAAGTCCTAAGTATCAAAATCAAAATAAGATCAAGGAAAAAAAATTAAATATGGTAACCGAACGCACGATCCCATTCAACTCAGTTATGCACTTCGTGGCCTCCTCGACGGTGCTCATACGGATAAAACCAAAGCCACGAGACCTATCGGACTGCTGTGGAGTCAGATAGGGGGTATGATCACTTGGGTATAGGGTTAAAACTTACCCTTTGGTCATAGACGATGGTCACTTTTTCAACGTGCCCAAACCGGCTGAATTCCTCGTCGAGGTCACGTTCAGTTGTACGGATACTCAACCCAAATACACCGAGCACGTTGCTTGGGTTAGGGGCCTGTCAATTTCAATCAGCAAAAAAATAATTCCTGCAATCAACCCAAATACGAACAATGGGTGCATGCGGCGGGCGCCTGGGGGGCGGAGAAGCACGCCTCGAACCTCGGAAAGTTGGGCTGCGGTAACCAGCGCTGCGAGGGGGACTGCGAGACCGAGAACGACCACGAGGAGCATCGCGATTCTCGGCGGCAGTGGCTGGAGCTGCTGCCGTCGCAGGAGGGGCATTGTAAGCGTCTGAGTAGGGATCAACCGGGGGAGCCGCTGGTTCGCTGTACTGCAGACCGATAAATGAGGGAAAAGATGGGACCGTTGGTTGACTGCGCTTACCATGGTGGGAGTTGAGGGCAAAAGAGTCAACCATGACCAAACTTGGACATGGAACGGGTCAACATTTCAGACTCAGACCGGAAACGTACTTTCATGTAACTGCACAGTTCGTAATCAGCCTCTCCAATGAGCTTCTCCTTGCTATCAACGACGACAGCAGCCCCGACAGTTTCAAAAACAAAATGGTGAGTCCCCCTCGCACTGTCGATGTTGGTACTCTTCTTATACCAGCGCGTGCTCAACAGGGTATCGACATTGCAAAGCACCACGTCAAGAAGGGTGCCCGCACTGCTCCAGCGAGCGAGGACCCCTACCTCCTCCTCTTGGTTAAGGTATCTAATTTCCCGTGCGCCAATATACGTTCTTTTAACCAATCAAATGTAGCTGTACCGCTTCCTCGCACGTCGTACAGACTCCAAGTTCAACAAGGTCAAGTTTTGACCTCTTGTCTCAATCGCGAGATATTCATTTAGTGATTCAGGCCATCCTTCACCGACTTTTCTTATCCAAGACCAATCGCCCTCCCATCTCCCTCTCTCGTATCGTGAAGGAGACTGAGAAAGTCGAGGATCTTTCGTCAAAAGTAGTCGTTCAGGTTGGCACCATCACAGATGACGTCCGTCAACAGGAGATCCCAAAGCTCTCTATCGCTGCCCTTCGCTTCACTAAGGGTGCCAGGGAACGCATCCTGAAGGCCGGTGGGGAAGCGCTCACCCTCGATCAACTCGCTCTTCGTTCTCCAACCGGTTCCAACACCGTGCTGCTCCGCGGCAAGCGGAACACACGAGAAGCTGTTAAACACTTTGGCATGGGTCCTCACAAGCACAAAAAGCCATATACTACCTCCAAGGGTCGCAAAGTACGTCTATCACAACTTACAAAGTTCATAGTCACTCATTGAATTTTCTAGTTCGAGCGTGCTCGTGGTCGCCGAAAGTCCCGCGGTTTCAAGGTCTAAGCAGCTGTGGAACAGGCGTACAGTTCTTCACTTGGTATTTCTATTTCCAGATGAGTTGTTGTATGCGGCATGTGTTGGCGTCTTGTCGTGACCTGGTCATTCCGACATGCTCGAACAAAATTTGTATGCATAAATACATGCGGGCACTTCGTGTTCAGTGCTGTTCCTGGTCATAGTTCTGGAAATATGATAGGCTGTCCTATTTACGAAAGTTTTTTTTCTGCCCCGCGGAGAGCAGCGTCAACAGGCGGGACAGTCGGCGGAGTGCTAGGCGTGCTGGGCCCGTTGGTGGAAATGGTGGCAGCATTCGCCCGTCGCACACGTCTTGCCTGGAGGTCCTTCAGCCAGGCGGCTCCCCCACTGTAAAAGAACGCCATTCCGCCAAAAATCATCCAAAGCCCGTACCAGTGCAATCGGCGCCACGCTTCGATACTGTCGGGCAAATGGAGGATGATGAAAGGTGTGGTGGCAAAGTTGAGCACCAGGATTGTGCATACGGTCCCGGCTACATCGTATGCACTTTTGAGCAAGCTGTCGCGCAATTGTGAAGAATTCGCGTCATGACCACTAGCGGGTTTGTGACAAGTAAGTCCCGGGACAACGGGAAGGACGAGAGGGCGAATTGTCGACCGGGCAAGGCGGGCCACGGTCGTGATGAAGCCACCCAACAAGAAGGTCAGATAGTACCCTGCCGAGATGCCATGCTATATACAAAAGCAAAAGAAATGAGCATCTATCATGAAATTCGCGGACAAGCTAGACGCACCCAGACCGCGCTGGTGAGATACGTGAGCATGCTGCTCTTGAACCCGGCCTTTTCGCCCTTGGGGGTCACTCGCTTGTACATGCACTCGCGCAGCCACACGTTCGTCCCCATGTTCCACGAATCGATGAGCACCTTGAAGTTTTCCGGAACCTCGATCTTCCACACGTCGACGTTCGCCGCGCCGTTCCAGGTGGCGGCGCCCGACGGCCCATAGCCGGTGAATCCGAGGCCAGTGAGGATGCTCGCGCCTTCGGTCAGGATCCACACGCCGTAATACTTGGAGCGCTCGACAAAGCCAGCGATCTGGACGATGAGGATCCTGTGGGCGTACCGTACGAAGGTAGCAGTCACATTAGGATAAACGTGGTACGGCGGGTGAAAAACGAGCCAAAACGAACCTGTATGGCAAGCTCTGTTTGGGGAACCAATCTGTCACTGCGGTGTGGAAGGAGATTTTGGGTGCGACGCCCATGTAGAGCCCGAGGTACCCCAGGGCGAACAACATCTTGCGGTATGCGGTGCGTTTACGCCCGTTGGGGATGGGTTGCGAGCTACCACCTGTGACGTCGAACAGCGTGCCTTCGGTTAAAGATGAGTACGTCGCATATTCAAGATATGGGCCGACGAGGACGCCTGGGAAGTATAGCCTACATATTGTGAGTTCATCCCTGATCAGAGAGGAATGACGAAGAGGGACCCCTCACGAGAATCCTAAGAACTCGATTAATGAAGGAAATTTGGTAACTCGCATGGTCATCTGCCACTTGTCTAAATCCTACTCGCATGTACAGTGGGTTAGGTGGTAGGCTAGAGAAAGGTAAGTGCCGCACCTGGACAGGTCGCCTGCCGTCCCAGACGTTCCACGCAAACGTCGTCAACTTCATGACAAGGACCATCTGAGGGCCCGTAATATGGTATGACCCATCAAATGGATCGTCATAAATCGCACGTTGGATGTGACTACGACCAAGTGTTTTTAAAAAAAGGTCATGATCGACCGAAACGGTCATGGGCACAACTCACTTCAAGAATAGGTGTCCCATCACGCCACTTGACCGACCAATTGAGCATTTGGGGAAAAAAAATCGGGCACAAAATAAAACTCACCAAAAGACGATCCATGGCATGCGCGGTCCTTGCACCGTGAGTGCAACAACATATGTGAACAGCACATCTCCGAGCAAGGTCAGGAACTGTAGACCCTGATTAAACACCGGCACGAAGTAAAATGACGCAATGGAGATGCTGAAAAGATGCTTGAGAGTAGGCTGTGTGGGAGGTATCCGTATGAATAGGCTGCCCAGGGGGTACGAAGCAAGAAGGCATGTGATGAGCTGGCAATCAGAAAGAATTGCAACAAATTAGCATCCGTCCAGGAGTCCTGTGCCTCTTAACCCTCGACTCGCCTTTACTTGATCCAGGGATGCGCCGACCTTGGCTGCCAACGGTACAAAAAAGAAGTCTAACGACATGAAGTGGGCTAAGCAGACCTGGCGCTTCACTCGTCGGTTGGTCGCGTGCGGAGACGTAAACTCCACACGCGGCACTCAAACCATTTTTTTTCGCAACCGGGACCTCCCTCTAACAAGCTCTTCGTATGCATTTATGTGTGATTTGAGTGTATATTAGTGGTCAATGTACGCCGCAGACAACCGACATGAACGTATGGTACAAATGGAATCGCCTAACATAGTCCAAGATAAATAAAAGACTACACTGCAACAAGTTCGTAACTTGGACCAGGACCAGAGTATGTTGGCGGTTCTCCTATTGGAACTAATCGATGACCTGTACTCGGTGGAGAATGGCCCGGGACGTTTTGAGGAGTACCCTCGGATTGTAATGACACCGAATGGGCGAGAGAGGTGACAGAATCTGATGGGTGTGGCGGTGATGAGTCGGCGGGAGGTATCCCTTCTGTTCGGGCGGTTGGGTGTGGGAGGAAAGCAAGTCTGCTACGAAAATGAGACGGGGTGCGGGAGTCGACTGACTGACCAGAGAGGCCAAGTATTGGAACCTCTGATTCGTTCGTTTTGTTGATGTATGACGAATCGAACACCGTATCGGACTTTGGGGCAAATGTGAGCGCAGGAGCCGCAAACCTCGGTAATTCGGAAGCTGGGCGGAGCCACATCCTATTTTTTCGTACATGGCATATGGTGGCTACGGTCATTAGAGTGTTCGCATAGAGCATCACTGGGAAACCGTCAACGACGACGAGATGATTCGACGACACTGCAACGCACATTGGATCCAATTGACGAAAGCCAAACCCTCCAAAACCTTGTAGCGTATGCATTCAGGTACTTTACGGATGCATCAGTTTCTATCGCTTCGATACTCGCCAGAGGTTATTGAGCGCACCATCAAAATATGGGTAGTAAGGTCTCGTCTGAACATTATGTTCAGCATATGCTCCGGTAGTTAACCACATGAATGATGCAACATCTATGGTAGATGTGAGTTGGATGCCAGAAAAAGGGAACGAACAAACGGACAAATGCATGCCGCCTCGACAGCAACTACCGAAATGATGGTTTGTCGCTTCATGAAGGAGGCTACAAGACTAACGCCCATTCTGGTTCAGGAAAAAGCCAAGAAAATACAGAGTTGGCGACATACAACATGGCAGAGACCACCACGTTCAGAGCTGAAGACGCTGTGCCCAGAATCATGACATTACGGAAAGCGACAGCATTGAAGGGTGGCGGCGGGGGCCCGTCGCGGGGCCAAAGACGGTATGGCTGTCCCGAATCCCAATCCTTCGAAGAGCCATAATCCCCGCTGGCTCTCGACTTTGGAGAGACTAAGAAGGAGATGCTGATGCCGAGGACAGCACATGAGAGGATCAGTGAGGAAACTATCGAGGAATGTCGGCTCGGATGAGTTAGAAATGAGGACCGGAAAGGGAAACATACCCAAGACCCATAAACGTCCCTGAGGTAAAGTAGGCATATCAGGGAGTTGGGAGGACGGTGTGGGAAGGAGGGAGAGGGATGAAAGGAAAGTGCGCGCGGATGTTTACGCTCTTTCTCCCGTACGGTCCCCCATCATTATGTCAGCTGTCAACGTACACCGCACCTCAGATCATTATGTAATGCCGTCACTATCTGCACCCGACAAAGACAAAAACATATTGTACACATGTGCCACTCTACAGCGCCAAGTAATCACGCACTTCCTCCTCTGTGAGTTTCCGGAACGTTGGTTTCACGCGCCCAGTTGTGCCACCAATCTTCCCCTCTTCAAGCTCTGCGAGCGTTGGGACGGTAACCACCCCAATCTCGATCGTCTTCTCTGTCATCTGCCCCTCAAACCCTTCCTTTAACGTTAAAAGTGCCGTATGGATCGCATCCTCCAGGCTGATATCATCATTGTACCTTCAACCGCAAAAACGTGACGAATGAGGAAAGCCAAGCGGATAAAGTACTCATGGCGCACCGTTTCTCAAGAAATGTTTTCGCATTGGTCATATTTTTCCCAATCGCACTTGCCTTCCAAGCCCAGAAAGAGCCGGATGGGTCAACCTGATAGAGAGTTTGTCCGCGGTTCACGTCAAACCCCGCAACCAGTAGCGAAACACCATACGGCCGTACGCCACTGACGTGTTACTAAATATACACTCCATCGCCATGATAACCTGAACCGATGTACGCACCCCGACTGTGTTGCTTGCTGCATCACTGTGGCTATCTCCTGTGTGAGAACGCGCGTGGGCGGGTATTCCCCGTAGATTTTCCAGTATGCTTGTGCGCTCTTGCGTGCCTTGGCAACAAGGATGCGAAAGTCGGGCCCCATGCCGGAGTATACGATTCCAATGTTGGGGCATATGACTGCAACCTTCTCCAGCATGGAATCATCAATTAAGATCGAAGACGACTTTTTCTCGGTTGCGATAACAATTCCATTGGACGCTACAGGAAATGGCATTGAGTTGATTCATCACAGAAGGGAGGTCAGAGGATGTATACCCTTGATACCGAGGCTTGTTGTTCCCTGCGATACTGCTGCAAGTGCGTGTTCAATCTGCACAAGCTTCCCACTCGGGGAAAAGACAGTTAAGGAATAGCTATGGGACTTCAGACATACGATGATAATTATCACAGATCCAGAAACACTCACCTGTACGCGCCTCCGTCGGCAGTGGCCATGGTTAGATAGAAGAATGACGAGGAGAAAGGAATACGTGTGCAATAGACCGAGACGCGTAATACAGAGTAAGCGCCCAAAACAAGCAGCAACGGCACGTGCTCGATGCTTATCTCCAGAATTCTGAGGTCTCTGACTCGGAGCCTGAGGGATCTCGCACCAACCAAGAGTCATGCATGCAAATCATCCAAGAACGCTACTCTTTGTAGCTTTATTGCTTCTGCAACGTCACTTTGGATGGAAAAAAGGGTTCTCCATCACAAGGTGACTGCACACTGAGTGTACTTATTGTGTACAACGATACAAAACTTCATAATTTTAATTCTGCCTACATGCCCGTCATGCAGGCTGCGACGCAGTCCTGAGGTAGGACTGAAAAGACACGTATACGTTAACATATGCTGCCTGGAATGACTTGCGATATGCTCACCTTGTGCTCGACAACGTTGGAGAAGAGACCCCTAGCCTGTTCAGTGGGTACAGAGGGATGAACAATGACATCATCACCGGGCCTCCAGTTGACCGGGGTTGTCACCTTGTGCCTGTCTCCGAGCTGAAGAGCTAAAGACGGTGCGGTTCAGCGGTCAATGGCAAGTAGTCAACACTAGTAACACTTTGCGTACAGTCGACAACACTGAAACAAAAGGGGTTAGATTACGCCTACACAGCTATTGCGAGGGATCAAACAAACCGAATGATCTCGTCAAAGTTGCGACCTGACGATGCAGGGTAAGACAGTGTGAGGCGGATAACCTTCTTGGGGTCAATGACAAACACTGTGCGGACCTGCGCCGAGCGTCAGCGTCGCATACATGTGCAAGGATTGGGAGAATTCAACTCACAGTAAGGGGTAACCCCTTCTTGTCGACGTTGGTAGCGTCCTGGTAGTCAAGCATATCATAGAGCGTCGCAATCTTCCGGCCGGGATCGGCGATCTGTGGGGGGCGTGAGAGATATCCGCAGATTATCTGTACAACGTACGATGGGGTACTGGAGGTCAGTCTTTCCCCACTCGTTGATGTCTTGGATCCACTTGTGGTGCGACTCAAGACCGTTGGCAGACAGTCCTATGATCTTGACGTGACGCTTCACGAAATCGGCCTCACGGCGCGAGACTTCGGCAAGTTCGGTGGTGCAGACCGGAGTGAAGTCATCGGGATGCGAGAAGAGGATGGCCTAGGTATTACACCTTTGATGAGCGTCGATCAGGGAGAACAAGGGCATTGAAATTAGTACCCAGGAGTCACCGATCCATTCGTGGAATCGGATGGGTCCTTTGGTAGTTTCGGCCTCAAAGTCAGGTGCTGTGCTTCCCAGGCGAAGGGTCGGCATCGTTATCAACTCTCTGAAGAAGGTCAGATAGGGGGTTCATGCATGCTTTACTGCTTTAATACCAGCGCAAGGATCCCCTGAGAGACAGAAATGGGTTATCATGGCGCCTTTCTCACGCCATGTCTTTTCAAATCACGCAATATCATCATGGAACTTGCCCATCTTGGCACATCCGTTCTCAAGCCACAAGCCACAGCATTATTGGGGGGAATAGCAACAGACGCCATAGACATTACAAGCTTGATTGCATCGATATCAATCTCAATAATATGCAACAGCGTGTAGCAGACTGTGAGGGTGTTCCTCCTGTTGTACTTGAAGGATTGTGTCAATACTTTCGTCAACATCATCCGCGGCTTCGATCTGTGTTTATCATATCGATCGCTTATTGAGAAGCGGGGATATATGGAAGCGCTTACCGCCGTGGCCAAGTCGAGCATCGCCTTCCCGGCTATGAGGGCCTCTTCATGGTTGTCCTTAATCTCCACATTTATAACATGTACAACGCGATTGAATTCACCTCCTCGCGATAGCAAGTCTAGAGCGCGCGCGTGAGAAGAAGCTCGATCAGGGCGCAGGGAGATTACCATCGCAGACAGCATCAAAGCACCGTTCCTCGCAGGTGATCACAATGTCCGCCACTGTCTTGCTGTCCTGCCATCTTTCTGGGGCACGTTTGATGTTCCTATTTCGGTCTAGCATTTGTAATAGCCCATTGGCAGTATACCTGTCGATCTGTCAGCATCACCGCTCACCACCATTTCAGGACTGGGCGTACAAGCGAGGGTCTTTCCCCTGGAGTTCCTGGAAAATATCTTCGTATGGTGTACCAAAGGGGTAAATGTTGGGCTTGTCTATGGAAGGACCCGGTAATCGAACAGCTGACCCAGTGCCGTACGAAGTAACGCGAAAACCAGCTTTCCTTTGAAAGGTCAGACAGTTCCCTCGCAGATGTGGGATCAAAATGTGCGCACTGCAAAACGAAGTGACCTTCCATAGACCTGTTCTGTAACAAATCGCTTTAAGAGTCGCGACACGGGCCCTAATACCAAGACCACTCACCTGATTGCTTGCACAGACAACACAAAAGAGTGGTCTTGTCTTGAAGCACGCTGGGGAGGGTGTGTCCGGCGGCTGTGTCGATACGGATGTGGACACGTCAGAGGCTTGGGGGATCTGCGACGATACCGTAGCTATCGCATTTACGAAGGGCTGTGGCGGCGTTATTGAATGCGATCCGGGGTTTGAGTTGATGCCATTGTTCGGTATCGGTGCAGGTAACTGCTGACGTAGTGGTTGTTGCTGCGGCTGCGGCTGTTGAAGTCGGGGGTCCGTGCCAGTGCGGGCCAGACGGGGGTCGCGTGCGCGTCTCGGATCCATACCGGTGCTGCGAAATTGGGAAGAAGTAGTCAGAATCGGATCGATTTCAGTCGTGTGCAAAAGGATGTAAGCTCAGAAGTATCTCGAACATCTACGGTCTTCTCTGCGACCCCTTCACATAGTACAGCACTCTGTGCGTACTTCTGGTACAGAAGGGTCGATACAGATTCCACTCTGAATCATCGTCGACTAATTCCACGCTATACGGAGAGTATGGTTCACCTTCGGGAAAGTAGTTATGCCAAACAGAGACAGGACTGAGTAATCCACGACGTGCGTATGGAGTAAGTTATTGGTGTTCACACTCACACTCAACCCATATTAGCGTCACGTGTGGGTAAGGCCCAAAAAATTCATATTCATGTTCATTGTTTTGCCACGCGCACCCCTGATAAGGCCTATAATGTTGCAAATGAGAATAGTAATTTCCTTCAAGCCGGGAATCCTGTAACCGTAGCCATCACTTTACTTCAGAGTCAACTCGAAATTTCACTCAAAGTCTCCCAGGAGTTTCCGGCATGAAAGAAGTACCAGGAAGATTATGGTGAAACGACCACACAGACAGGCAAAAGGTATATAATACAACCATACCAGGTAGCATAAGAATCAAGATGTCACCCGCACTTCGACAACGTCCATTTTTCACACCTGAGCAGGGTATGCATACGAGACGGATGTTGGGAGGGGCTGTTGCGCCGGTGGAGGGATGTACTCTTGCGCCGGTGGAGGGATGTACTCTTGCGCCGGTGGAGGGATGTACTCTTGCACCGGTGGAGGGATGTACTCTTGCACCGGTGGAGGGATGTACTCTTGCGCCGGTGGAGGGATGTACTCTTGCGCCGGTGGGGGGATGTACTGTTGCGCAGGTGGAGGGAGAGACTGTTGCGCTGGTGGAGGGACGGACTGTTGCGCTGGTGAAGGGGTGTACTGTTGCACCGGCGGAGAGATGTACTGTTGCGCCAGTGGTGAGATGTACTCTTGTGCCGGTGGAGGGAGGGATTGTTGCGCCGTTGGAGGGTAATATTGATCAGCAGCAGGCTGTGGAGGCACTTGAGGAGCACCTTCCACAGCCTTTTCACTGGGATAGGAGAGAGTGCCATCACGGACAGCTGTTTGCCATACATTGTGACCTTGACTTCGAGCACGGAGAGCCAACACGAGGAGTGTGATGGTGTAGAACATGACTAGATATAAACATAGGTCAGAGGAATACGATAGGGCGCAAAGGTAAAAGGACCTACGCAGGATCCACAATAGGAAGGAGAAGGCCGTGACTGCTTTGATTTCATGGCAGGCCTGATTACGGTCATAGCCAGAGGGACCCGCACCCGCACTTGGACCTGGTCCACCTACACTTGGTCCACCTGGCGTTGATGTAGAGGGGGGGGATGAAGTTGAAGTTGAACGCCAGGTGCAGCCCGACTCCCCAGTGGAACCATTACTAAGTTGTTGATCCTTCTGGGCAGCGGAAGATCCACTTGCCAACCAAAGGACCCAGAGGAACGCTATTCACGATGAGCTTATAGGACTCCGCGAGGGGAAAAAGGGAAGAAGAAAAAAAGGCTTACACAGCCACGAAATCTCGACAATGATGTACGACGAAAAAAATGACCCCTTAATGTACAAGTCGACGACAAACCTGATTGCAAAGAGGGAATAAGGTGGGTTCAGTAACACAACCAACTACCGCAAATGTTTGGTCGTACATTGGGCCGACGGTAATGAGGGTGAGCAAGCTCGTAGCGAGTGCGAGGCCCGAGAACGTGAAATAAATGGTTGGCACAGTCAATGAGATGAGGGCTGCACTCAGAGATAACACGATGAGTGAGAAGACGAGGGTCGTCACTGTGGCGAAGGCTTCAGTAACCGACGAAAGGGTAGAGC
>Ga0307510_10009899_pt1 | contig 11339 bp, 12 predicted proteins | sample 12_EM_MG_FD_207224 | JGI IMG/M metagenome (GOLD analysis project Ga0307510, IMG submission 207224) | Populus trichocarpa ectomycorrhiza microbial communities from riparian zone in the Pacific Northwest, United States - 12_EM | ecosystem: Host-associated > Plants > Roots > Unclassified | place... | reverse complement strand
CTGATTCAGCGTCCAAGTAGTAGGGCATCTTGTTTCTGCAAGTTTCATCCACACGAACTCAAGAGCAGAGCCTCTGAGAAATAATGCGGGGATGAGCTTCGAAAGAAAAGGAATCATTAGTGGGTCCCATGCGGAGTATTGGAGCGGCGGAGGAAGCACACGACATATTGGTGCACGAGGTAATACGGATAAGATGAGGTGTGTAGATCCCCTCAAGGCGAGATTTCCCAGGGGGGCAGTCGAAGGGCTGAAGCTCATGATATGAGACCGGCCGTATTGGTGTAAGACAAGAGAAGAGAAGTGGATAAGGTTGGATCATCGTGCTGAACCGAACGCGGGGGATAATTAATGATGCCAAACAAAGCAGTATGACGGTCAGCTGGTCGTGACGTGCGTCATGGAAGACGTGACTCACGACGACATGTGGCCCGGCGGCATCTCCTTTCTTTGTTTACTTGTCTCGTCCGTCCCCTTCCTATTCCTATTCCAGATACTGGGGGTTGTGGAACCCAGCTGGGCCTGAATCTCGTTATCCCTCATTTTGATGGGGTGATAACCGTCCGGTAAACGTTCGATCCTCCGGACCAGAGGAGACGACACGAAAACCTCGTGTGTGTGCGCGTGAGAGATTCGGGGTGTAATTGGTAGCTTGGGGGGGTCTTGAAGAGAGGGAGGGCGGAGTACAGGGATGGTTTGTGTTCTTCAAGCGCGAGCGTCACGGTTGACGCGTTGACGCGTCGCGTCGATCACGTACACGGCACAGCGAGGTCCGCGTTCGCGCTCTGTTTGCGACTGCGACTGCGACTACACCTACACCTACTGGAGTAGTGCATTGTCCCTCTTGGATCACTGGCAGCTCAATCGTACCTTGACAAGGCACACGCGATTCATTCGTTTCGTCGATGACTTCAACCCACTGTGTCATCTATCACAGCTCAATTTGTGGTGGGATGTAGTATGAAAAGTCGTACTAGTAGGGCGTTACAGTATTCTATTCTTTGTGTAGTCAAGAAGATTTTTGGTGCTGCTCTAGGCTGTGCAACGTTTCCTAGCATAATCATTCCAGTGTCAAATAGTCAACGCCTCTTTGTTACAAACTATTGGAAACACGACTCGCGGAAAGATTAGGTGTATGGGAGGGGGAGAAATTCTAGTTTACGTTTGGAGGGGCCTTTGGGGATGGGGTCTTGTTGAGTTAGGATCCATTGCAAAGGTACAGACTGTTGCATGTCATTCCGCAGGTAAAGCTAAAGGCCAACAAAGTCCGCTTCCGCGGCCGAGTGCAACAGTTCGGGGAAAATTCGATCCCTCTGTATGCAGCTAGGAGTCTGCATATTGCTGGGGTAATAACGGATAGCGCAGGACGCGCCACAGGAAAGCGAGAAAGTGGCTAGGTCACTGGCAGGTGACAAATCCGTAGCCTCTCCCAGGGACTGGCAGTGGGCGCTCGTCATCGCCTCGTCACGGTCTTGTCCACCAAATTGATCTCATCCGACTACAGTCCCCATGTCCCAGACTGCCTCCGCAACTTCCTCTTGTACCTTCTCACCCAACTTCCGGTCGGTTTTTAATGCCGCCCTGGAAGCGTACAACAAGATCACGAAGAGCAAGCTACTCTCCCACCCTCTTGCCTCCCAACTCCAATCCTGCAATACCCCCACCGCCATCCTGTTCGTGCTTCAAGAACTCGTTCAACAAGTCAAACAAAGTCGCAGCGGCGATGGGAGATTAAGGAATTAGCTCGACCCAACGGTGAACGTCCTATTTGCGTTCTCCGCCACCCTTGGCGAGGGGGTCGGCTTGGTATATCTCAACATCACTTTCCGATCGAAATACCTTCGTTGACTGCTACCTTACAGGTGCTTTCACCCACTAAAGGGATATTTGCTGGGAATTGGGGTCCTTCTTTTGGTGAGGATTCACCTCGATCCGCCAATGCAGCCCTTCTGGCAAATACGTCTCCCAGGCGGCCAAGGATGTTGGTGCGAATGAGGATATGCTTGCTGATCTGTTCTCATGCATCGAGAATTTCTTCAAGAGGCTCGAGTCTTATACACACGTGCCACCGACTCCTGCGATGACGGACATGATATTAAAGATCATGGTTGAAGTCCTCTCTATCCTTTCCATCGCGACAACGGAGATCAAACAGGGACGACGGTGTAAGCACCTCTCTAGCGGACCCGTCATTCTTTGTTGACTCACACTTCATCAGAAAAATACGTGAAGAAACTGTTGGGAAAAAGCGATATTGAGGGTGCTCTGAGGAGACTAGATACGCTGACCCAGGAGGAGGCCCGGATGGCAATAGCGGAAGTGTTGAAGGTCACCCACATTATGGACGACAAGACGTGCGTACTTATTTATGGTGCGCAAAACCACTTTCTCCCCATGCATCGCCTGTCCTGATCGATTCTATGGTTTAGCCATCACGCACCAAATGACGAACAAAACAGACAAAGAAAGTGTTGGTTGTCTCGCTATCTCCTCCTTTGTAGTAGTTCTCAAGGATCAACAGTAGAGCAATTGCGACAGGACCTCCGAAAATGGCTTTCTGCACCCGATCCGTCCACAAATCGCAATAATGCCCGTGGTGTCCATCACGATTCACGAGGGAACAGCAATGTGGTTCTTCCAATGTGGCATATTCAACGAATGGGAGTCGGATCCAACTCTTTTGTGGATATGGCAAACGTGAGTTCTTTCCCCTCTATCACCCTGCACCCTGTAGACACATGTTTTTGTAGCGGGAGCGGGAAAGAGCGTCAACTGGTTTGTTGTCGTCTCTCTGTGGTTGTTGGTTGTTGCGTATCTGGGCTGGACATCATGGGACTACACGATGCAGGACTGGCGTCTGTGGCATATTTTTATTGCGATTTCCGTGACGAAGATAAGTGGAGCCATCGCAGCCTCCTACTTTCCGTACTCTCGCAACTGTCCGCCCAGTCCAATCTTCGCTGTGCATACTCTCCAAACTTTTTTCGGCCCATGATAGTGGCGAACCAAAGCCCAGTGATCGTGCGCTGACAAATTGCCTGAAGGAGATGCTCTCTCTTCTGGCTCAGGGTGCCATTTTTCATTGTCATGGTCAACTTGCTGATTGAAGCAGGACGTGAAGAAATATCGGCTTCGCTGACTTGTAGTCGAAGTTGCGGCTTCAGCTTAGCCGCGGCAACACTACACGTAACGTGTTGCTTTGACTCGCGACTCGTGTGCTTAGGTGAAACAGCAATGGCGATGATGACAGTGACAGTGATGCACAAGCAGTGATGCTAGTGATGATGGCAGTGAGGCACGGGCAGCGATGACAGCAACAACGACAACGGTGACTGCGGGCGATGACGACGGCAGTGGCGACAGTGACATGTGGGCGACGACGACGGTGGCGGCGGCGGTGACGGTGACATACGGGCGACGACGATGGTGGCGGCAGCAGTGATGGTGACATGCGGGTGATGACAATGATGGCAGCGGTGGCAGTGGTGGTGACATGCGGGTGACGATGATGGCAGCGGCAGTGGTGACGGTGATGTACAGGCGACGGCAGCAGCAATGTTGGGGCCTACCCATGTAAAACCCACACTACACCACAACTCAGGATCACTCAGCACTCATTCAGCACTCATTCAGTATTCGATTCATTGGATTTTCGGTGTTTTACCTACTGGTCTGATTTTTTGTGACTTTTAAGTTGAATTTCATGGTAACATTTCACCATCTTTTCTCTGAGAAAATAATACCGAATATTTCACACATAAATTCAGCTGTAGCGCATGAAATCCAGCTTCTCTGGCGGCAATCTGCATAGGATGGCAACAATATTAGGCGAAAGCTGGAGAGAAAGTTGGGGCGTAGATACAATCATATCTGGGGCTCGGAGGAGTATCATCTGAGAAGTAAACTCGGCGCATCGAGCCTGTGCCGAAGTTACCGCTGTATGGCCTCGGAAACTAGCGGGGAATTCGAATGGTCGTCTTCATATTGCTGACATCAGACATCAGGTGAATGTTGAAAAGAGTGGAAGAGTGAGTGTGGATGTAAGGGAAGGCAATACAGAAAGTGGAAGAGGAGCCCAAGGTGACATCAGGGTAACTTATCTGCAGTGCCCCAACCTCGGTGTTCTGCAGGTGGTGACGTAATGTCTGGAGAGCCGCCGTCCTCTGGGAACAGCGACTGGTAGAAAAGAGCCCCATATACCATTATTCGCATATGTCTGTGACTACACACGAGTCACTTCAAGTTGGCCTTCCTAATGAATCTGGGATTGAAAAGGAATACAAGGCTAGCATCTTGGTCGGAATTCGGGAAGCGAGGTCGTTACCACGATACCTTGGTCCCAGGACTCCCATCATCGGTCTGGTTGGTTCTAGTCTTCTGGGTCGATCCGGGGAATTCTTTGTCTGCCTTGGTTGCAATGCCTCACCGAACTTCATCGGGTGGACCGGCTATGCATGGTTGACCTCCATGGCCCTTTCCCAGTCATAAAAAGGTTGGTACGTGAAACAGTCTACGGATTCCGTGCCCTTCCACATCCGCTCTCGCAATGACCCTCTTACTACTTTTTCTCCTAGTTTTAACGTACCGACAAACTCAACTGGTTCAGGCTTTTTTCTCCGTAGCCCTCCCTCTTTCAGTCCGCTCACCCTACTTCAGTTGTTGGCTACCGCAAAGAAATAGTAGTAACCTCTCCATTGTAGGGAACCCCAATGAATATCATCTAGGCACAACAACGAGCAACCTCTCCAACGTGCGTGTGTTTCCTTCATTCAACCTACCGGAATTGAGATACTTCTCATTGTTCTAGTACTTTACTCAGGATATCTTGGTGCGCGTCGATGGGGCTACCTTTAGCATCCTCGGAACATCACCATCCTACTTGCTATCATCCCAGCCGCTGAACGTCAGTGAAGCGAACGTCACAAATAGAGTGATGACGCCTACCCAAATCACGCTCACTGCCGAAGCTGGACCAATGCAAGTCAATGTCACATTCTTCAACCCGGTCGAGGTTCATCCCAAATTCTTCAATTCATTGTACCCCGACTCACTCAGTCTTTTCAGCCAGGGGATTGGGTCAGGCAATCAATACCCTTCTCATACCTCTCCATCACGGCAATGTCGTTTGATAGTTCAACTCATAAGATGGAAGTGTATTCCGACTTCGGCCCATGTATGTGAAATAGTTTCTCAAAACTGTCTCGTATCTCCTGAAAATTGTAGATTGGACTACAACAATGAACCCCCTCGACTCCGATGTTATGCAGTGGAATGTCACATCAAACGGTGGGGCCATCTACCACACTGCAACATACTTGGAACCAGTCTTGTTTAGCGAGGATATGTCCCAGGCGGGATGGGGTACGTTCTACTATGCTACGAAGGCTGTAAGTGTCTTTTATGCCTTTCATCTAGTTGCTTACGATCCCTGGATCTAGGATGCTAATGTCACATACAAAATTTCTTACTGGGGGGCCACTCTCGGCGCATTCATCTCTAATGGGGTCTTGGACAGCCAAGGGGCTGCGCCCACTACAAGCGATCCCATGTTTACATTTGGTAGAATAGTCTTTGCCCTCTCGCGTGACTTTGGCATGATCCAAGCCACACAAGATCCCGTCGTGTTCGCACTCGGTTACACCACCGACCCATCCATCAGCTATCCAGCTCAATCTGGCATTCCTGCTCAGAAGCGCAGACCGTACTATAAGCTTAAATATTCTGACGATAAATCATTGGTCGCTCCCCGCATTTTTGGAGTCGTAATTGTTCTAACATCTCCTTTCAGATAGTTGACTTCCTGAATGATTTCGGTAATGCTTCGAAAAGGGCCCGGCAACTGGATCAGAAAATACTCCGCGATGCTGCTTCTGTTTCCGATCCGCTCGGAGACTTGGTTTCCCTGGCAGTCCCCCAAGTATTTGGCAGTACCCAGCTGACGATTGGAACCGATGAGAATGGTAGATTTAACGAGTCGGACGTAATGATGTTTATGAAGAATATTGGTGGCGATGTCCCTAAGTGAGTTAACCCGAGTTCATTTCTGTCATGCGACATACTGAACTTGATGTTATTGAGTCGGGTAAATGCAGTTGAGACACTGTATGCCGCGTTTCCTGCATTAATGTACATAGATCCAACCCTTGGCGAACCTCTCCTCGAGCCTCTATTCCAGCTTCAAGTTGACAGCGATGTCCAATTTGCTGCCAGCGACTTAGGTGTGTTTCACAGAAACTCCAAGTGTCAAATATTCAGAAAGGCCCGGAGCGCATAGGAAGCAGCTACCCAAATGTCTCAGTCCCGAACACCAAGTTGACGCGAAATGTGGGAGTCGAACGTTTGTGAATTACCTTTCACTCTGGTCCGGTGTGTCTATAAAATTGCGTATGATGCACAGAGTCAGGGAATATGTTGATCATGACATACGCTCATGCCCTCGCGAGCGGAAATGGAAACCTGATAAACAGATATGTATGTCCGAGCTATACACCATTTTCCATCGACGACTGAGCAACATCGATAGTATGGATTGCTAGCTTCATGGGCCGATTACTTATCCAACTGGACAATATACAGTAACTTTGAGTAGGTCATTTCTGCCAATAAACTAAATTCACTTAAGTTGTCCAACGTGCCAGGATTGATACAGATTCGCCGATACCTAGCACGCCTCTTACTGACAAAAGCAATCTCGCTATCAAAGGGATCATTGCCATTGGAGCTATGTCAAAGATGAGCTCAGTCGTTGGGCGGATTGCCGATGCTAATCACTACTCTGTCTGTATCGGTCCATCAGACATTGAGCGATGGGACTGACTGGCTGGTAGAACATAACTGCAGGCCTATATGCGCAATGGAAGACGCTTGCGCTAGGTAGCGACAACCACATCCAAGCAGTGTATAATTCATCCGATTCGTGGACGTTGGGTTATAATCTATTCGCAGACGTATGGTTACGCACTCAAGTGGTGGAACCATCGGTGTGTAAACGTATCGAATCGCATTTCATCTTGTTCCTCATCATTCCTTAGGTATATAATGGTCACAGTGCTTTCATTTACAATATCACGCTCGATATGTCATGGCGTAACCAAACATTGTCCGACATACCGTTGTCGTCGGCTGCCGGAATCTTTGTGTCAGCCTCATATGTGAATTTCACGATATCCAGTTGGTAGTTCTATACTTTGGCATGCGCTTGGCTAACGTGGTCCCAGCCTGGAACCTGTTTGTAGCTGCCATGACACCAAATAAGGATTTGCGGTCGAATTTAATCAGCAGAGTCCACAACCGAGCGTCATCATTCGGTAGTCAGAATATGGGGACTTTCCCTGTTCGTTACAACAGCTTCAATGGCTCTGACATGTCGGGACTGGCCAGGTAAGATGCTTCCAATTCTCAATTCCGGGTCCTACTAAGGTCGATGTCTCAAGTCCTGCGCAAGGTGCAATGTTCGCGCCATTGGTTCTGGAGTATGTATTTGGTGTGTCGCTCTTTCAATGCTAACCACTCTGGCACGCAGAGTTCCTGTACAAAACGTACGTGTCAATACGACGACAGCCGCGCCACCAAGAGCATCGCATTTTTCCGCCAAAGCCAGAGCTATCATAGGTGGTACCATGGGCCTATTGCTGGTGGTCGGAATTGTTGCCTTCATACTATGGCGTCGACGGAGACATCATATCCTCAAAAAATTTGCACCTTCAAGCACTGCTATGCGGCCAGTGTCTGGAATAGGGCTCACACCGTTCATCCTAACACATACGGACGCAACTCACGGAGACCAAGTGTCTTGGATTGGTCTGCAGCAACCGCAAAGTGGATCCCTTGAGGAGGTGGGAGCGAATGCGGACGCCGACGGACCCTCCTCGTCAACACACCCAGCCACACATTCGAGATTATTCCCGTCTATCCCAATTGGTTTGTCGGCCAAGATGCTTGCACGTATGCGTGCGGAGACTTTACGCCCTCGACCCCCCTATCTTCCACCTACATCGGAAGTAAGTGGGTCTCAGTCTCCTCCGCCCTCAGTTCCTGCCATCGAGCGAAGAGCGGCAACGTCATCACCCATGTTTCGGACGATGCACACCCAATTTGATCGCCTTTGGCACGAAATTCAGCAACTTCGTACCGAGGTGTTCAATCCTGAAGCTCCACCAAGCTATGGGGAGGGTAATGTCGTTGAGGGAACTCAGTCTCATGGGTAAACTGTAGCAAATGGCGGGCGCGAGCGGGTCAATAAGATATGCACAGTACCAATATTCCTTAGCACTGACAGGAGTTTCACACTCATTTAGACTGTCACCCTAGAACCTTAATGTTCGTTTATATACCATAGGGTAGTTGACTTTTGTACCCTCAGGCCTCAGTTCCCGTGTCTGACGCACACGTTCTGAGGCCTGACGCGTGCTCAGAACACATATTCTAGATTCTTTCTTTTCTACATAAACGACTATATTAGCAGTATTCACATGTAAGGAAAACCAGATACAGAGTTTATGGTAGACAGGAATGAATGCCAATGTGATACCGACCTCAGTCGTTTGCCAAGTCCGTTTAACCATCTCCATCAGGTTGATATTGCGAGCTAGCCCTCCGACCACGGTGCAGTGCAGATACGAACGCGCAGGGTGAGGGATCGACATTATCGCATCATTGGCACATGTCTCACTGGAGGAGAGATGATCCATGTCCTGAAGTTTGGGCCGTCTGGAACGGATTTCGCAACTTTGTGATGCCCTCTTTCCGACGCTACTCGAAGGCGGAGTGACGAGATCTCACCCTGCTATTCTTTGCACCTATGTGCACTTCATGGCCGAGCAGTAGGTGAATACCTTTGGTCGTCCCCGGGTAGTTAAGCTAAATCATATCGCGCGAATTGAATACGGTATCGTGGCTTCTCGCACTGCTGGTATTTATTAAAGATGAGCAGGGGCGCCAATAAACTTTTGTTCTGTACGGCAACTAGATATGTGTGCTACTGCCATTTACCTTGTCGAGCCTGAAAATTTCGCTTGAGGAATTCGATTTTCTGCTCCATGACTTGTTACGTGATGTTACCCAGGTTCCACTACTTCGATCTACGGTCTAATCCGTTTGTCATCGTGCGACCATTGAGTGGATCTGAGATCCTGAGACCTTACTCGACCCAAGATTGAAACAACGTAGGTGGCGCCAGCCCGTTATTCGTGACGCGACGCCAGGCAGGACAACCCCTGGACAACCTCCATTCTACCCACCTCGGGTCCAGTCGATCCACCCAGACCAGAGTCAAACCTCCGAACCATAACCATGCCATGTGACGAGGACAAGGTAGGCCCCTAGCCAAGTGCTGTGCCAAATTTCATAGTGAATTCATACGAACTACTATTAATGTGACCGCCCGGACGCCGCAGCCTGAGGCCTGTGGACGTGCTACATCACCGGCTGACCTTGGACAGGTTCAAATCCGCACCCAAGGCGAGATCTGGAGCAGCGACATACGCTAGAGCATCGACAAAGTGTGGTTTCCCAACCTCAGCAGAGCATCTAAGTCCCCACGAAGAGCACCCAGAGCAAGGATTAAACGGCTAGGGTTAGTCACAACAAGAGTTCCCCGAGGTTCAGCACACTGCATTTCCGAGTTATGGGACGGGTCTGGGGACTATTGTTGTTGATGGCACAGACACATGTTACATCCGCACGGTGCGGACGTCAATACTTGGGTTTGGAAGGCACAACGTACCCTGCAGGTAGCATCGTCTACTACAGCGATTTTCACCAGAAATGTGAATTGGCAGAGAGCAAGAACCCTGCGTTCTGCTACATGTTACGGTCAGGTCAATTGGTCAACTTATGTACACCATCGGACTTACTGGGACCCTACTCGGACACAATTTAGGTATCAACGCCCAGGAAAACCAGAGAAGGTGTATCATTAAGTCCAACTGTCTGAACAGGAGAACGTGCTACAACGATGGGATGGGGATAGGATATCAGCAGGGTGATGCAGTGACGAGACAATGACCACTGTTGATGCACTGGAGGGAAAAGGAGACCCTGACACGAGCCCACAGTTTCTGGTCCGAATTCAAAGGAAGTTCTTGCCTCAGCTGCCGGACTTCATACCAGTGGATTTTACCAGAGTTACCAACATACAACTCCAAAATTAGATAAAAACACATTGCATGATGCCCTGTTTGGATCTTGTCCGGGTGTATCTGTGTGACTCCGACTCACAGTCACTGTGTCGTGCTGGCATGGAACGAGTCGGGGATGCCCCAAAGGTCGAACGGGTAGAGCGATGTGAAAGGACCGACGAAGTGTGATCAAAGACAATGGCACTGATGAATCATGCGAATAACTCAACCCCGATAGCATGTTTCGCAGAAGGGCCTTGTAGAAAGGGGAAGGGTCGATGGGAGGGGGATCAACGGATCCCCAAAACAGATGACGAGGGTCCATGTGAACGGGAGGGTATATGACGCAGTCAACAGCTTGTTGTTACTGGGATAACGCGTGGACCCCTTTCATGGTTAAACAGTATCCCCCATGCCACGTTCTAGCTCACGTGGGCAGAAAAATGCGGGTGAAAAGGAAAACACCCACCAACAAAGTTTTGGGCATGGATGCCTGTCCGTAGCGAGGAAGAATGGACTTAGGAACGGCATATGATCGATGATCACCAAGGTCTCTTATCTGGTAAGGGTGTCAGGAAAAGTATGAGAAGAGAAGTATAGGACAGACACGGCATTGTATCCTTAATGAGCGTGCTCAGCGCATGGAGCCTTAGCAGTAAGGTCTTGGAAACTAGCAAGAAAGTCGAATTGTCGCGGAGTTGATTTCTGGAGAATGTAAGGAAGTGCGGGCGTGCGCAAGAGGAAAGAGGCAGTAGGGAAGGAGGAAAGAGGGATGGTAAAGCTCTAAGGCAGGTGGCGGCGAAGGACAGCACATGTTATTAGTGGACCCCCCTTGTCGTCGCTCCTGTTGGGTTGGGGATCGTGGATGGTGAGGTGAGGTAATGTCGAACATGGCTTTATTGGGAGGAAAATAATGCATCATCAATGGTGATTTTATGATGTTGGATATGAGGAGCGGGAGAGCACACAGAGAGAGCGCTAAAGCGCTAAACTCCCATCATTTACGTTACGTCACTTGACCCCCTTTTTGCACGAGCGGCCCGCCCGGCGCCCGCCGCGTCCCGCACTTCGCCTGTACTTTGTTCACCTTCCGACGCGGGTGGAAAATTTCTTTCATGAACTCCTGTCCTTATAATTCAACCTGTATGAATTCCTTGGACGACAGACAGACCGAGAGTGTGTATTATGGATCACCCACTGTGTTATTATCAATGAGATGAGGTG
>Ga0307510_10009896_pt1 | contig 11343 bp, 12 predicted proteins | sample 12_EM_MG_FD_207224 | JGI IMG/M metagenome (GOLD analysis project Ga0307510, IMG submission 207224) | Populus trichocarpa ectomycorrhiza microbial communities from riparian zone in the Pacific Northwest, United States - 12_EM | ecosystem: Host-associated > Plants > Roots > Unclassified | place... | reverse complement strand
GGTTGACGCGAGGACAATGTCCAGACCTGCGTGCGCAGTTCGCAGGTGCTTCTCATATGCACCAGACCGGGTGTATTTTCGGCGGCAGAATGGACATTGGCTAGGCATGGTTCAAGTTGGACTTTGCTCCGTTGATCCCTCAGACTCCGTGTAGATTCGAGGGTGCAGCTATGTCGAGTGTTGACACCAACATGTATTGATCGCATGTAGGGCCAAGGGGCGCGCATGCGATAATCATGATCTAGTCGTTGATAGCGTTAGCGTAGGCATCACGTGGTATCAGCTGTGGTTTCTTTCAACAAATGAGACGACAAATATTATGTTCCCGCCCAAATGCGTTTATCATGTTTCATTTATTCAAGTTGAATCAGACAATGGAAGAGTCCTGTCATAGAGCGTCAGATTCGCCTTTTCTTATCAAATCATGAAACGAATTTATCATTCTTTCAAATCACCTAGATGATCTGGGAGTTTGATATATAAAGTGAATTGATCACGATACTAGATGGGCTTCATACCAAGTTTCATCTCACACTCAGAACCTCCACAACAGCCACCGTTATCACATCACAAGTATCCCTAAATACTGCCATTCATAGACACCAAGGATCCACGGGTATGGCGCAGAATAACAACATTGTAGGGTACGCCCTCATGCCGGCAGGAGGTGTGCAGCAGGCGCCGCCCGTGGGTCAGACCTATCACCTTCCGCCTTGAACCCGCGTTGGGGAGTATTCTCATCGACGCTCGGATCGTCGATTGATTAACGATCATAACTTGAGCATGGGCATCCCCCATCACCCCAAAAACGAGCCCCCCCATATAGGTTTGTTAGCCGGATGCTGTCAAAGATCAGATGTTAGCAAGGGGCTATATTTCAGATAATTGGCACTTCCCAGAAGCCGAATTCCAGCAAATCGTCGCAGGCATGAGGAGATTGAAACCTGCGTGTGATGAACTCGCCACTGCGTCAGCAGCCAATAAGATGGCTAGTATGCAGGAGAGTGATGAGGCAGTTCTTCAATTGGTTAAGGACTGTGGGAAGAAGTTGACCAAGACCATTGAGAACAAGAACCACGTGCCTCCACCCGGCCCGGGCGTCCCCCCTGCGCAAGTCATTCTGAACCCAATATTACTACCTCTCAACACACCACCTCAGTGCCAGTGGAGTATTGCAACAGCTGTACCGAACGCTGGCCCAGTTGTCCAAAATGCTCCACAGGCCAATGCTCCTGGGCCAGCCGAAAACGTACCTGCTCCCCCGGCGAATCCCCAAGCGCAGAACAATCCCCCACCCCCAGGCCCGCCGATCCCCCAAGCTCAGAGCCATGGTCCCAGGCCGGTAATTATTGCTGCGCAAATCCAAGCGGCTCCCCCAATGGGCATTCTCGGTACGCCACTGGGGATGCAACATGCTCCCCCAGCGAATCCCCAAGCGAACAACAACCCCCCACCCCCAGGCCCGGCGAATCTCCCGTGTCAGAACAATCCCCCACCCCCAGGCCCGGGGATTCCCGAAGCTCAGAACAATCATCCCGCCGCCGCTAATCCCCAAGGGCAGAACAACCCCTCACCCGCAGGCCCGGCGAATTTCCAAGCTCAGAACAATCCTTCACCCCCAGGCCCGGCGAATCCACGAGCTCAGAATGTTCTGCCTATGGGGCCGACATATCGGCACCCACCGGCGAACATTTCTGCAATAAACCATCTGGCTCTCCCAATGTTTGTCCCTGGTACGCCAGTGCGGGTCCAACATGCTCCGGCGAATGTCCATGCTCCAAACAATCCTGCTGGCGCAGCGGATCTCCAAGCTCCGAACAATCCTGCCGGCGCAGCGAATCCCCCAGCTCCGGACAATCCTGCCATCCAGGTAGTTATTCCTGCGCGAATCCAAGCTGTTCCCCCAATGGGCATTCTTGGTACACCACTTGGGATGCAAGATGCTCCTCCGGCGGATATCGCGGGAGCTGCGGCACTGATCGTGGAGAATCCTGGGGTTGAATAGGGTGGCATGGCACGACGAGTACCTCGCGCAGTGTCGGATCTGTCCCAAATTGGTGAGTTTTTTCGCAACAATTCGGGTGTGTTTTTTTTAACTTACTGACTTAGGATATATAGAGTGGGGCGCAATGCTTGGACGTCCACGTGCAGTTCGTATTCTTTGGGTCCGTAATTCGGCCGATATCGACGCCCCACAACCTAATTTTCTCCTTCTCCATTGGCGCAATCCTCATATCAATGGGGTAGGTTTTGCTGAGTTAAATGCCTATGACATACGCGGACTGTCAGCGATTATTTGGAGAACTGTGCCACACAACGCGATTCGCTACATACTTGGCGCGACTGGTGAAGGCGGCCAAGAGCTGGGTCTTCATCCCCCATTCCCATTATCTTATATAAATTACGTCTTCATCGAGAATGATGAAGACTTAAGGGCCTGGCTGCTGTCGAATCCGGTTCTCGAGGATCCATTGGATCTGTTGGTCTATTGTCATCGCCGATATACGGTGGACAGGGTACCCACTCCGCTCTTGCGAAGGCACAACTATCTTCCTGACAATGCCATCGCCGATTGGGCAAGGCAAGCAGGAGCACGTAGTGGCATTCAACCCCTACTAAAGGAAGTGAGACCTAACCCCGCCCCAGCCAATGCTGGAGGTAACCAGGCAAATGACTGTCCGCTTTTTCTCCCGGTATCTAGCAGTTCATCATCTGATATCTCCGACACCGGCAAGGGATGTGAAGGAATCATCGGAACATCACCATCCCCCTTTGCAGATCCCCCGAATCCCCCCATTTTCATATACCCCTGGCTATTCAATGGCCATCCAAAATGAATACCCACTATGGGTGGAACCTGGGGGGCCGCGGGGGTGAGACTCCGGATGTCAAGGTACGGAAGCGCGGAGCTCTATCCGATTCGGAAGATTGGGAGAATTTGAACAAGAAATTGCGTCAAGCTTCAAATGTTCACCAGTGGTTGAAAGCAACAGAGGACCGGAAGCGTCGGGCACAGTTCGATGACGAAAAAGGGGACGAAGACGCCAGTGCAGTTAAGAGATTGCGTTTGACATTGTCCGCAGAGTGTGGTGGATCCGAGTGTGGTCGATCTGACTGGGCGTCGTTTGTATGCTAAGTCTACTAAGACATATATTAGTGATTTCAATTCCTGTTCGATAGATTTCATAGAGTAGTACTTAAGAGGTTTGGAATGATGTTTAGATCTTGCTTCGATGAGTTCCTTCGTCTGGGTTCGCACATGGCGTAGTATGATAGCTTGTAGTGTTATGTTCAGGTTCAGGACGGGAGCTAGGGTCTTGGCTGACTCTGACGCTAAGACACGCCACTGTACGCGATGTCTCTTGGCGCATGCATACTTGTGAGGCTTAAAACACTATCGCAGGGGGTGCTGCAAATCACCCCTGACAATCAAGACTCAGTACTTTTCATGATCCTTCGACAACCTAAGATCTATATCTTTATCCGCCATCATTGGCCAAGTGCCTTCGTTATCTATCCCACAATACAGTATCCAAGACATACAGATCCAGATCTACATCACGACGTCGTGGTACACCCAAAGTCGTATTCCCTACTTGCACGTCCTCTAGGGCTCACCGCCGGTGAAATGTACAGCGTCGGTGAAATCTAAATAAAGACCCCTCCGACCCCTCCCTCGCTCCATCTTTCTCATCCGCTCCACCTCCAGCGATTGAAATCTCAACACCATGGGAAATCATCGTGAGAGTGTCCTCCGCCTCTGATCTACCCCGCCCGTGGCAGCTGCTTGGGGGTTTATCACGCCTTCATCTTCTTCCTTTGTCTGGGGCCTTTGGCCTCCCCTCCCTGGGGTTATGGATTCCTTTCTTGTTCCGTTGGTCTTCGTTGAGCACGCTCGCGTTGATGTTCCTACCCTTTACCCCGCACTTCGCGACGTGTCTCGCTTAGCGTTTGGCACGGTCGGCAACCCTCCTTCCTGCGTCAACACACGGTTGCTAGTTTCGGACTATCGGTGAAGTAGTTGCCCTGGTGGCCCTGCTCTCTGGTATTCCACTCTCTCCTGAGTTGCAGGTTCGGTACAGTCGCCATTCGAAAAGCTGTGACCCCGTCTCCGTCCTCCGTGTTTCTACTTCTCAGTTGTTTGGCGAGCCTTCCTCCTCCCGCTTCCCACGTGTCAGATCCGCTTGCACCGTACTGCTACGCCCCTCCTTAGCAGGCACCTTATCTGCCTCCTTGGCTGGCACCCTACTGCCCGCTTGCACCGTACTGCTACACCTAGCTGGCACCTTACTGCCCCCTCCTCCTCCCTCCGCCTTTGGTCTCCCTCTCGTCCGGGATCTTTTCCGGTAGTGACGTTCTCTCTCCTGTAACAAGGAACCACGTGAGAGAAGTGGTAATATCGTCCGGTCGGCCATTGGTCTATCCGCTGTGGCTGGCATCCCCTCTGCTGAGTGGCTCTCCTCGCCGGGTGGCTCCCGTGGCCTTCTTCACCGGCTATGCGACTTACTCTATAGTGGCAACTCGTGATGGTTACAGTATTCCATGGTATAGCACTACCTTCTTGGATGTTCCTAAAGTCTGTCGCGCGCCGATTACCGGGCAGTCCGCCCGTGTCACCGTCTTGCCCCTAAGCCGTTAGGTTCGTGGAATTCCCTTAGGCACTAGGCAACAGTGGTTTTATCCTTTCCTCTCCGTCGGCCCTGGGCCTTAAGATTCTTTTCCTTTGTTTTGGGGAGCCTGCTGAAGGGTTTCTTTGCTCCTGTACATCTTTATGTTGGTTTTCTGCGTGTTTGGCTTTCCTATGCTGTCCTCCCCTTTAGTTTAGGCTGGTGGCTGGTGTGCGGTTAGGCCCATACCATAGGGTCTTGGAGGTACGGTTTCGCTCTTCATGTTGGATTGCTTTCCTACGGGTGGGGGGTATTTGTTTATCCCATAACGAGGTGAAGCGGGCCGTTGCATTGTTTTATGGTTTTGTTTCTGCCATAGCTAGCGCTCCATGTAGTTTCTTGTACCTTAACAACCAATACTTGATTATAAAAAAAGAAAAGAAAAAAAAAAGACCCCTCCCTCGCTCACGCTCCGCCCCCTCTACACCTCCAGTCATTGAAATCATAACTCCAAGTCCTTCAGTGCACGATCCCCCCTCGCCCCCTAACTTCACCTGCCCCTCAGGGTTCACGTCCCTGATCCCCCATCGTTACGATAGAAGACCTCCCTCCCCTCCCCTCTTCGAGGAACTTGTCTAGAGCCCCCTCGGCGCAGTCCTCATCCCCCGAACTCAATGAGTCCCACCTATACATACGCGATTTCGTTTGCAAAACCCGCCAGAGACTTCACTTTACTTCGACCCAACTCCCGATCCTCGACGATCACCAGCTCTCCGGCCTGTCGGACGGTGAGACGATTCTCGTCCCCCTTTCCTGCTCCGCCCTCAATGCGCTCGCATCGATGACGCCTCAGCTCGACACCATAACAACCCAATTGGGCACCATCCAATCGATTGTCACGACTCTCCCCACCTGGCCAGGACTGCAGGGTACCCTCGAACCCATCAATGCAGCCATACGTGACCTGTCACATACGGTGACGGCCTCCCCTCCCCAAGCGCCTGCCCCCACTCGGCCTCCTGTTCCCCCGTCCGGTGCTACCATGCGACAAGCCCTAGCCCCCACTCGGCCTCCTATTCCTCCACCCGGTGCATCCACACAACCTCTTCCCAGGGCCAAGGCCCGTGCTCCCCCCCCTAACAAGTGCTCCTCATCCTCGTTCGACCCGGACATACCCAGGTATGACACGGACACCCGCGCCTTTCACGGCGACCCCCGGGCTTACGCAGACAAGTTCCCTGATTCATGGGAAGCAAATGCATTCTGAGGAGGGAAGTACCCTGACCCCACCACTTGCATCGCCGGGCACCTCGCCCCTGACTGCCCCAAGCCTCACCAATCGTATGCCCAGGCCGCCACTACTGGCGCTCCTAAAGGCAAGAAGAATAAGAGCTCCCTCACGGCCGCCAAAGTCGCGTCAGCCAGCAACAGTGTACCTGCTACCCAGCCACCGAAGTCGCTCCCCACGACCGAAAGAAGATTTTACGCCCCTCGTTCCTCCCCGTCCCAGCACCAACAAGCGTCCTTGATCGCAGCCAGCTTCCCCAACATCGCTGCTCGCGGCCTTAGGGATGGGAACTGTTTCCTTCCCCTCGCAGTCACGACCAAGGTCAATGACCGCGGATCTGTCACACTCCTGGTCACCGATCCTGCCACCCGGGCCGCTGCCTTCGCACCCTACTTCGACGCTCTCTTCTCCCAGCTCAACAAATCCTTCCCAGTGGGCGAGTCTCCCTGCTTGCCCTTCCGCCTCGCCCCCAACGAGGCGCAGGTCGCTATCCACTCCCTCCCCATTGCCTTCCTTCCCGAGGACCCGAACAAACTCTTCCCCTGTCTCGCGGAATCGATGCTCAACTCCAAGGACATATTGATCCTCGCCGCCAGATACCTCAACCCCAATGCACAATCAAGGGAGGGCAAGTCTGCCACCTCCGTCATCGTCTCAGTCTACCCGGGGACGTCCTGGTGATGGGCTCCTCTATCTGCCTCTTTCCCGCTCAAGAACGGTTGAGCGCGCTTACTCCTCTAATAGGTACACACAGTGCAAGAACTGCTGGGGCTATGGCCACGTCGCCCCTAGATGTCCCTCCGTCGAGCCTGTTTGCCCTATCTGTTCCCTCAACCACACCCGTGCCATTCACCGATGCCTCAACCCTACCTGCCCTGGCGGTGGCAACCTTAAGGCTACTCCTGGCTGTTGTTCTTCCTCACCACAGCGATGCGCCAATTGCGAAGGCGCGCACACTGCGACTCACAGGGATTGTGACTCCCACCCGACTCCGCCTGCTCTCAGGCGTTCCTCCGCTGCCGCAGCCATCGTTCTCCCGCCCGCCGCGGGTGACGCAATCGATACGAGCGCCGACGACTATGACCTCTCACCCCCCGCTTCACCCACCCGCTCCTTCCAGTCAGTGTTTGAGATGGCTACTCCAAGAGCCAGAAGCTCAACGATACTTCCGGCCCCTTTAGGGCCCACTCAAGGCAGTCGCTCGCTCCCTCCAGCGGAGCCCGCTAGCCCCTCCTGTATGACCAGAACTCCGTCGGGCCTGGCCCGTTAATGCAGCACAACCAGACATCGTGGAATGGGGAGCAGGCCTCCCCCCCTCTCTCAAACCCTTCACCCTCGTTCAACGCAACTGCCTCGGGAGCTCGGATGTGTTTCTCTGTCTGTTCGGGTCATTTACTCAACTGGCCCACCTTCCGTCAATGGTGGCCCTCCAAGACCCCCCGGTCTACAGGGGCAAACTACCCTCCTTTAACTTGTTTTCGGTTTTCTCCCCTCCTACCAACTGTGGCTGTAAGCCCCAGGTGGCCTTCTATGTTTACAGCTCGTTTTTGTCTACTGTTTCCCTCCTGCCCCGGTCTTTCGGCAGGGGTGATGTTATGGCTGTGGACCTCTTCACCCCGGATGGTTTCAGCAACCCCTCCACCACTGGTTTTACGATCATCAACTCCTATCGCACGAATGGTCGTCTCAACAATACCCGCTCCGTTCCCCCGGATATTATATTTCCCTTGTCCCCTCTCCCCACTCTCACGCTGAGAGACCTTAACATTCATCACCCGACGGCGGACCCTCTCAGGACCTTCAAGGAGGACGAGCTCACCACCTCGACGCCCTACTTTGACAAGGCTACCCAGCTGGGCTTCTCCCTCCTGAACACTCTCGGTGTCTTTACGCGGTTTTCCATGTCACTCATTGGGCGCCCCGGCGTCCTGGATCTTGCCTTCCCTTGCCCTCTTCTTTCCCCATATTGTTCGTAATGGTGTGATCCCCTCCCCTCCACTGGCTCCAATCACATCCCAATCCTCCTCCGTTTTGAGGCCCCCCTCTTCCGCGCTCCCCCTCCCGCCCCGAACTGGGCCCTAACTGATTGGCCTGTACTTGACTCCTCGCTCAAGGCGGCCTTAATCTCGCCCGCCCCCGCTCTTCACACTACAAGGTCCCTGGACCTCTGGTTCAAGACAAACCTGGACAGAATAACAGCCCAGCTGGCTCTCCACACCCCGGTCATGCAGGTCACCTTCCGATCCAAGCCCTGGTGGACGGGGCTTCTTTCACAGCTCAGGATGGCTTATAACTCCGCCCTCCGCTCCTCCAAGAGAGACAGATTCGATGCCGCTCTCCTTGCCTCGGCAAGGGCAGCCAAGTCGGCCTACTTCAAAGCCATTAAAAAGGCCAAGAGGGACCACTGGTCCCCCTTCTTGGCCTCCGCGACCCCGCAAACAGTTTGGACAGCGAAGAAATTTGCCGTGGGAGGCCCTCCCCCCCGTTTCCCGGAGCTCCCAGGAGCCATGACACCACTGCAGCTAAACAAGGCCCTCCTTAACCACATCTTCCCTGGCGAACTGGCCAGGACCATCGACTCTATCCTATTGCCATTCAGAGACTGCCCGGCCTTGACAACTGATGAGGTGCGCAGGGCGCTGGCCCGTTCCTCGCCGTGGTCGGCACCTGGCCCCGACAGGACCCCCAATTCCTTGTGGAAAAGAATACATCGGGTGGCCCCCCACCTTATCCACGACCTCCTTGCCCCGCTGGTAGCCCCCGGCTTCCACCCCTCGCCCTCAAGATGGCCGACGGCATCGTCCTAGACAAGCCGGGAAAGCCCTCATACAACTCGCCTTCCTCTTTCCGCGCAATAGTTCTACTGCAGACCTTTTCCAAGATCCTAGAGAGGATTATGAACTCGAGACTTTCGTGCGTGGCCCCCGTGGCTCGCCTCCTTAACCCCCATCAATGCGGATCGCTGGCTCGCCTGTCGGCGTCGGACGCAACAACTACCCTGACCCATGAGATTAGGACCCTCCAAATGGCTGGGAGGGAAGTTTCCATACTTTTCCTGGACATCAAAAGGGGCTTCGACAATGTCAACTGGGCTACCCGCTGTAACATGCTCAAAGCAAAGGGCGTTAATCCCTACCTCGTATCATGGAGTAGGTCCTTCCTCACCGGCAGGTCATGCTGGCTCCTCTACCAAGGGTCACCAAAGATCTTTGCCCCGGTCTCGGTGGGCAGCCTGCCGGGGTCCCCGGTCTCCCCCCGCCTTTTCGCCATCTATGTCTCCCGCCTTCACTGTGAGATCCCCCAGGGCCTCACCCTCTCCTACGTCGACGACTTTGGTCTGACGGCATCATCGATGCCCTATCGTCGGAACCTCCAGTTACTACAGAGGCATTACGCAGTGCTGAAGGCCAGAGGGGCCCGCCTGGGTGTCAGCTTCTCCATCCCCAAAACGGAACCTATCCACTGGCGAACCTATAGGGACAGAGGCCCTGTCTCCCGCTCCCCGATCCACCTGGACGGGTCTATCTTTCCCTCTAAAGACGAGGTCCGGTGGCTGGGATCCTGGTTCACCCCCTCGATCTCCACCACCCCACACTTTACCCAAAGGCTTGCCAAAGCCCAAGCTGCTTTCGTGGCCGTCAAAAGGCTCTCCCCTCCAGGGATGGGCCTGCCCCCTTTTCTGTGCCATCGTTTGGCCTCCTCGCTTTTCTTTCCCATCCTCAGCTACGGCGCGGATGCATTTCAGCCCACGGTACACATGACGAGAAAGCTCTCGGCCTTCTGGCACAAGGTCCAGAGGTGGACCACCAATTGCTTCACGTGCACCCCCACGGACATCCTGGCCGTTGAGGCCTGCCTCCCCCCCATTGACCTCCTCCTCTCCTACAAGTACCACCTGCCCTGCTTGAGGGTGATGTGCTCCCCCCCGCAGATCAAGCCCGCTGCTGGTAGGCGTTCGCCCCCCTACAGACACCATCGCTGCACCGCCACTTCCCCGACCTCAGGGTCGTCTCCCGCAAGAATGCGGGGAGCCGTCTGCCCCTCCCATGGCTCCAGCCGACGCCGCCCTCAAAGAATAGGGCTCACCTTCCCCTGGACGCCCTCCCCCACTCAATGCTCTTCCTACACGGCCCGGATGGCCACGCCCCCCTCCCAGTCACCTCCCAGCACCTACTCGACGAAACCTACCCCGTGCCCCCCCGGGCCGCACCTACCCCCTGCTCAAGCTCCTGTGCAGGAACCGTCTCATGAAAGAATAGGAGGAGGCTGCGCCGGACCCCGCCAGATAGAGTACCGCCCCTCACTAAAGCCCCATCCATTCATGGGCCTCTCCAAGTTCGACGCAGGTCGCCTGCACCAGATGAGGTCTGGCAAGAGCTACCTCTGCGCCCACCCGTCCGGGACGACGACGGCCCAACCACCTACCCCAGCTGCGGCGAAGCCCCTGAGAGTTTCGAGCACGCCATCCTCCACTGTTCAGCCAAGAGGCCTGCCAGGACCTGCCACCTTCAGGGGGTCTCTGAACTCGGCCCCAACGCCCCAACGCCCCCGTCTGGTCCTCTGTCGCCCTTCTGGGCGCGCTCACCTACTTCATCAGGTCCACGGCCACAGCCTTTGCCCAGGGCATGTTTTCTCGCCCATCTTCCTCTGCAGCTTCAGTTTCCTCCCACTCATCTAATGTTGTTTCCTTGGGTTACTTTATGTCTTCTCAGGAGAGCTAGGTTTACGTTTGTTATTTTTATGCTATCCGCTGGTGGAGGAAGGGTTTTTCTTGATTTACTTGTTCAAATTTCGTGCCCGTATGTGGGCCTGGGACCGGTACGGACCCCAGTTGAAGAGCAGAGTTCCGGATATTTTCTTTGTTAGTTCGGTTTGGATTGTGGGTTTTGTTTTCGCCATAGCTAGCGCTCCATGCAGTTTCTTGTACCTTAACAACGAATATATGATATAAAAAATAAAAAAATAAAAAAAGCCCCCTCCCTCGCTCTTACCTCCCCACCTACGAGATGTCCACCTTCGTTTTAACCCTGCGTCCCCACGTCCGGCCTCTTGAGATATACGAACATCAAACACCGTCCATGTGGGTATCAATCGAGCCCCCTTTTTTTTGCCCTGGATATCAGATTCAAGGATGGCCGACGGACCAATAGCGCATTCGGGAATAGCCAGATGTCAGTTGCGGAAGGGAAAGTATGCAAAACACCTCTCCTACTAGTATATTAGTAACAAATATTAATACCTCTCTGGCCCTTAGACGTCCCGCCGTGCTGCCACAGTCACAAGAAATTCAGAGCGGTATACGAAGAAGGACCCTGACACGTACGGCCGCCCGTCGCCCCGCAGAAGAGGGAGCGTAAGCAATCATGAAATGCTCTTTATATGGAATCATAGGATATCGAACTCACAAACCTCCTTTAATGAACAGAGAACCGGAGCCTGAGGAGCGCG
>Ga0307510_10009895_pt1 | contig 11343 bp, 7 predicted proteins | sample 12_EM_MG_FD_207224 | JGI IMG/M metagenome (GOLD analysis project Ga0307510, IMG submission 207224) | Populus trichocarpa ectomycorrhiza microbial communities from riparian zone in the Pacific Northwest, United States - 12_EM | ecosystem: Host-associated > Plants > Roots > Unclassified | place... | reverse complement strand
TACCAAACATTATAGTACCAAAGAACTTTAGGATACCAGAGTTCATCAAATACACTGGATTGGAATGTCCAAACACTCACCTTCGATCTTACTGCAATAAAATGGCCGAGGTGATTTATGATGATAAATTGTTGATCTATTTTTTCCAAGATAGTCTGACGGGATCTGCCCTAAGCTGGTATATGAGGTTGGACAATGCTAAAGTTAAGAAATGGAAAGATTTGGTGGAGGCTTTTCTTAAGTAGTACAAGTTCAATCTTGAAATTGCTCCTGATAGAACCATCCTAATGTCTATAGAGAAGGAAAACCAAGAGTCTGTGAGGGCATACGGGCAAAGATGGTGAGATAAGGCAACATATGTTCAACCTCCACTGATAGATACAGAAATGATGATGTTGTTTGCCAACACCTTTTAATCCCCTTATTATGCGCATTTAATAGGAAGCTCGGTGCAATATTTTTATGAAGTTGTGAGGATTGCTGAAAGAATTGAACAAGCTATAAAGAGGGGAAAGATTGAAGGTTCTGTCATGGATTCCAGAACAATGATGAGAGATGACTCTGGAGGTGGATGGGCAAGAGGCAAGTTGAGTTTGTGAAAGGTGATGTCATTACTATATTGTCCCCCGAACATATTCAAAATGACAAGTAATCAAAATTTTTTGCTAGAAAAGCTGGTCCAAGAATGATGATGAATTGTCAATTATATTGTTATGGAATTTTGCCATTTTGCATTTTGTTTTGGGATCACATCTCATTCTTTAAACGAAACGTGTCTTTTCTTTGTCTCTTTGTTGTTTTGAAGTCAGGAGATGTTTAGCATTTCATTTTTGATAAAATATTTTGATCGAACTCCAACATGCAATTAAGGCTAATCAATCCTGAAAGATTAAAAGTATTTTGATGGCAGAAATGACTCGATACTTGTTAAAATGATATGGGGTGCCCAAACAAATTTTGAGCTCACACATGAAACTGAATCACTCACTATGTAGCTAAGTTTTAGCAGTATGCATAATGACGTGTAATGGATTCAGTAGTTATGGACTCACGAATCAAGGTTCTTACAAGTCCAAATCATTACACTGGACGAGGTCAAAATTTATCGGTTCATACCAACCTTGCTTGAAATGAGAAAAGGCCATCTTTTTTTTATCCTTTCACAATACTGGAAATATATCATTTGCAATCCCATTTTGAGCCTGATAGAATATTCTTTTCAAAAGAAACCCTGACGAGGATCACACCCCACACTGGGGGCAAATAAGAGAAGACAAAAGTGAAAGGGAAGGCTTAGAACAAAAGTCCAACATTTGAGAGAGAGCTAAAAGAAAGAAGACCTAGACTGGGGGCATGTTAAAAAAAAAAAAAACCTGTGAGAAAGGCTATGTGAAAGCCATGAAAAAAAGAAAAAAGAAAATTGCCTACAGTTAAAGGCAAGTCAAAGATAAAATGCCTATTAAGTTTAGGAAAGACAAAAGAAGTTTCACAACAAATGTCAAAAGTCGATACCAAAAATAAAAAATAAAAAAAATCTGGGTTACAAACATGACTTTTAGCATTCATGATAAAAGCTCCTGATGTTATCAGATGATTGAGATTGGTTATTCATCAAAAGAAAAGGTTGGATTTGCATTATGACATATGTTAAGAGAATTCTGATACTTAAGGTTAATAAGATTATATGTCGCTTTCTTTACAAAGACAATAAGATAAAGAGAAATAATGAATAATTGATGTTGATCCTAGGTTTTTGAAACCCTCAAACACCTTTTGAGCCTGATAAATTCCTTTCTTTCATAGCCATAAACCATAGCCTACATTACGTGCTTTTAAAAGCCCTTTTCGATCAAGTAAGAAATTTGAACCGATAAATGACGCTCTCAAAGCTTGAAGAGTTTTTCTATAAGGGTCGTGGCTTCATGGATTAAACTACTTGTTATTATGCATGCTGATAAAATTTCTTGATAAGCTTGAGGTCTAACTTTAGCATCTTGCTTTTGAAATTCACAAAAAGGTCACCTCATCACAGACTATCACAAGATATACCCAAGATCAGAGATTAAAATTAACACAAAGAACCATTGAAAAAAGCCATTTTAATCTCTCAACGGGTCAATTTCTATTTTCAAAATACAAGATAATCAAAGGACTACATGTATTAAATGACGCGTGTTGGGTTTTTGATCAAAGAAGCTTGAATTTCAAAAAAAAATAATACTGACATCTCTCTGATTTGATATCAATAATTAGACTTTGAAATAGGCATGATCTTTGAAATATGAGAGTTGATTCCCGAACAAGAAAGATTGTCAAGCAAGAAGAGCATCGGTCGAGTTTGCAAAATCCTTGATAGAAGTGACATCAATACTTCTAGACATTTCTTGAAAAGTTGAGCAGCTGGGGGCAATACAGTGGACCATGAGAAGGAAAAACTTGAGATCAGCTAGGGGCAAAAAAAAAAATGAAATGATTAAATGATGAATCAGTGAAACTGAGGACAATGGTGTTAAAAGGAAGATAATCAGATGAACGAGCATTGGAGGCAAGTCAATGGCTGATTAACAATCTAAGATGAGGACAACACTAGAAAAACCTCTTGATGAGTGCTGGTAGGTTGTACACAGCTAATCAAAAAACGATTCTCGAAAGAATCCAAGAGATGAAATGATTTGTTAAGCTCCTTCATAACGAATCAAGCAACACCACACTTGGGGGCTTTGTCAAGCTTGATAAACAGTGAAACCAATAATCATCGAAGATAGCCTAGGTTAGGCACTGCATTTACAGTGGAGTGAATGACTAGCACATGAACGGGTCAGTACATGGAAAGAGCAAATAAGGCTTTGATTAGCAAACAAAGGCACCCTATGACGATGGAACATCAAAGAGGGGGGACCTATATTTCAAATCAGGTAAGGATGCATGCATGTCATCTAACCTCAAAGCATTCCACACATATTTTTATTCATTACAGGAAAATCTTAAAAAAAAAAAATCCAGCAAGATTGAAAGAAAAAAAAAAGAAAAAAGAAAAAAGAATCATTGAGCTGATAATAAAAGAGAATCATTGTTGTGACCTTGGAACGGAAAGAAAAATGAGAAGAACCCTACCATTAGGAAATTTTCAAAAAGAAGAAGAAGAAGAAGAAGAAGAAGAAGAAGAAGAAGAAGAAGAAGAAGAAGAAAGAAGCAAGTTCAAACTTTGCCAACATGATGAACATTTGTGGGTAGATCGCCCATGAAAATAGACCGTGTGAGTGTGTGGGCTGGTCGCCCATGAAAATAGGCCAGGATGAACATGTGTGGGCAGGTCGCCCGTGAAAATAGACCAATGTGAGTGTGAGGGCAGGTCGCCTATGAAAATAGACCGTGTGAGTGTGTGGGCCAGTCGCCCCTGAAAATAGACCAGTGTGAGTGTGTGGGCTGGTTGTCCCTGAAAATAGACCACGATGAACATGTGTGGGCAGGTCGGCCCTGAAAATAGACTAGTGTGAGGGTGTGGGCCGGTCGCCCCTGAAAATAGACCACGATGAGCATGTGTGGGTAGGTCGCCCTTGAAAATAGACCAATGTGTGGGCCGGTCGCCCCTGAAAATAGACCACGATGAACATGTGTGGGCAGGTCGCCCCTGAAAATAGACCAGTATGAGTGTGTGGGCCGGTCGCCCCTGAAAATAGACCAGGATGATCATGTGTGGGCAGGTCGCCCGTGAAAATAGACCACTGTGAGTTTGAGGGCAGGTCGCCCATGAAAATAGACCGTGTGAGTGTGTGGGCCGGTCGCCCCTGAAAATAGACCAATGTGAATGTGTGGGCAGGTCACCCGTGAAAATAGACCAGTGAGTGTGTGTGGGTAGGTCACCCATGAAAGTATACCAATTTTCTTCCACCCAAGATAATGAGATCATTTTCTTTTTATTTTTCTTTTTCTTTACAAGCTTACTATGCAAAACATTGATGATGTTTTGCTTCGTAAGCATTGTAAAGAGGGAGCATCTGTTGTTACCTATTTTTGGGTTCCCCATAAAAAATACAAAAAAATACATATCAAAAAATATATTCGAAAAGAAAAAAATAGGAGTGAGAAAAGGATGCTGGAACTCCCATAAAATGGCTAGGAATTGGTTAAGGAGGTTCAGAAATACAAGTATTGAAATTTGACATTATAAGAGCCCTGTTGACAAAGAAAATTCAAGTTGAGAAAAAAAAGTCTAAAATCAGATGTTTATGGACTCAATTAAATTTTATCTAAGGTTTAATTGAATTTATGGAGGGTTTGATTGCAAGAAAAATAGATTTTTAAGTCAATTTAGGCTTTTATTGTATGAAATTAAAGTTTTGATGTCCAATTATAATTTTAAAGAGTTGATTTGGCCAAATCAGGGGCTTAATTGCATAGTTATTGAAGTTTGATGGCCAATTACGGACTTAATTGAAACAATCCGAAACTAAGGACCAAACCGGAAAAGACGCTAAAATCAAAGGATCCAATTACAACTTTTCGGGGGGCTTGATTACAAAATAGTAAAAACATCCAAGGACCAAATCAGAAATACCATTTTGAAATTGAAACGGCGCCGTTGCATTAAGAATTACTGCACACTGCTCACTGTCTTCAAGCAACGATTTCTACGGTAAAAAACGGGAGCGGTGGAGCTGCAATCAAGGGCATGTATCGCGGCTGATTTCCTCACCACCATAATGCACGCCAACCGTTACCATGTGCCTGCCATAACGCATGCATCCTCTTGCTATAAAAGCCAGAGGAGGGACCAAGCAGAAAGAAAAAAAGGAACGACAGAAAGAAAAAAAAAGAGAACAAAAGGAGGGGAAGCAGAATAGAGGGGAGACGAGACAGGGAGGAGAAGAAGATAGACAGAGAAGAAGATAGACACTGTAATATCTCTCTGGTATCTTTCTCTCCGTCGCTGGAAACACACTAGCACCGTGAGCTACCAGTAGCACCGCTATGCCAAAGAAGGGAAACACGCAGAGAAGAGGAAGAAGAACTGCCGACCGACCAGAATCAGCTCCCCAGGCTGCCGCCACCAGCACCTCCACAAAGCTGCTGTAGAGAGACAAGAACACTGTTTACAGGGAGAACGAAAAAACAGGGGAAGAAGATAGCACATCGAAGCAGAGGAAAGAAGAAGGAGGATAATCGTCTGCCACCATAGCCGGTTGCCGCGACGCCAACGCCACCGTGAGCCACCAGCACCGTGAACTACAACGCCTCCATTCCAGGTAATCCTATTCCTTTTTTTTTAATTTCTGCGCTTGAAACATTAAAACAGGGGCTCGTTTTTGCTGTCTGCAAAAACGAGCATGAACAGTGCGAAGGTAATATAATTACCTTCGCACTGTTCCATGCACGCGTAAAATTTTACGCGTGCATGTTTTGTTTGGGTCACTGGCTTGGGCCAGTGACCATGCACGGGTGGCTAGGTCCAGCCCAGCCACATGGGCCGGGTTGGGCCCAGCCCGAAAACAAAAAATTTTCTTCAAACAAAATTCTTTTCAAAAATCTTTGATTTTCCGCAAATATTTTACTGCATTTTGATCAATATCGGTTTGTATTTTTATACTGTAAAGATAAAAATTCGATATTAAATACCTGGTTTTTCGTAAATAATAATAATAATAAAAAAATAAAAATAAATGTTTTTTTTTCATGCATACGGCCAAGTCTCTCTAAAAATAAAAAATAAAAAAATCATATTGTATCTTCAAAAAAAAAAAACAGGGTTTTAGCATGCATTTTGGCTTTAATAACCAGTTTATTAAAGTCACGAGAACTGGCCAATATTTCAAAAATTCCAAAAAAATTATTTTGTTTTTTTCTTTTAATATCTGGGGTTACGACCTTATACGTAAGACATATTCCAGATATTAAATTTTTTTATTGATGTTAGAACGGTTAGGTTTTACCCGATAAGACAAGGACCTCCTTTCCGAGAATAACTTTTCTTAAACTATAGACGGACCAACAACTAGAAAACATGACAAGACCTTAGATTTTATCAGATAATAAAACAATGCAACTTACCTTAGGTAGGGCGTATTTGGGGTGCTAATACCTTCCCTTTACGCAACCAGTCTCCGTACCCGATCTCTAAGACCAGTTATGGTTCCTAGTGACCAAAATACTAGGTGGCGACTCCCATTCCAATTTTCACTAATAAAAGACAAGAATTCCTTGTCTCCCCACATTTGCCACATTATACATTTTCGAGGGTGGATGTTTTCGCCGCACACGTGCGACACCTAATGTAGGAGGGAGTGGCTAGCTGGTCGTGTTGGGGAGGCCAACGTGAGGTTGCTGGTGGTATTGATGGAGGAGTTGGCGGCTAGTGTTAGTTGCTAAAGGAGAAGAAACCCGCGGTGGAGAGGAAAAAGAAAAATTGATGGTGGTGGTGGCTGTTACTGTTATTGTTACTGGTGAGAAGATTAGGTTGCAAGGGTGTTGGGCCGCTTTTGGTCACGACGTGGATGAGGTGGTGGTGGATGTAAACACAGTGGAGAGAGAGGAGAGACGCGACAATAGCAGAAAACAAAATTGGGCAGGCTTATTTTTTTTTCCAACTTTGCACCTTAATTTCTTGTTCTTCAATGTCTGGAATCCAATAGGGGGTGAAAGAGGGATATTTTATCTTTATTAGAGACAAATCTTGGCCTTTGATTCAACTGGAAATTATCCCAACTGTTAGCTCAAAGGTGCAATCATGGACTGTGAAAATTGGCTGCTAAAAGCTAGTCGGGTTGGCCATTTTGAGGCGGCGTCGCGGTGGTTGTAGTGGCAGTTGGCCGATAAGACCTACTCTAGGGTGTAGTACAATGTCAGACCATTATGGTGGTGTATGGTTTGCTTAGTTAGTGGGGAGAAGAAACATTAAATTCCCCTGAAAAGTAGCCATCTGAGCAGCTTTTTCAGGAAAAAAGAAGAAGATGATGAACAACAACCAGACGACATGTTGTTTGATTTCTTTTTTAAAAAGCACACTATCTAAGAGACAAGAGCTAGAAAGCTCACTCAAAAGACAAGAGATAGGAAATAGGGCTAGAAAACGCATTATCTAGAAGATGAGGGCTTGAAAGCGCACTCAAAATGAAAAGGATAGGGGTAGAAAATGTATTATCTGAGTGATAAGGGCTTAAAGGTGCACTCGGGGGAGATAGGGTTAGAAAACACATTACCTGGAAGATGAGGGCCCAAAGACACACTTATAAGAAAAGGATATGGCTAGAAAACACATCATCTAATATGCCAAACATCAAAGTATAATGTATTATGATTGATATGTATACTTACCTAAGAAATATAGGTCCTCTTTCTTTATGGACTTTCCCTCTTCTTAAAAGTTTAAGTATCTATAGTAAGCTTTAATGGCTTTTTCGATTTTACTTACTTGAGTCACAACTTGTGATCTTAACCTTTAGGAAGGGAATGATATCATCATACTTCTTTGCCTACAAATCTTTATCTCAAAGTCGACAGCTGTGCCCTCTATTTTCTGGTTTTTTAGAAAGGAAATCATGGAGCCAACCCTATTATGTGTTTTTTTAGATTGCCCTTCCAGCATGATCATGCCTCCAACTGTTCAGAGTTTTTAGTTTTCTTTAGAGATGATGCTATGTGGAATAGGGTTTGGTTATCTACAAGGGTTGTTTTCATGAAAAATTATTGGAATTTCAAAGTCATTCCAAACACAAAGACCATTTTGATGTCAATTTTAAACAAACTTGTTCTAAAAAAATTCAAGTGATTCTTACGGGCAGGTTTGAAAGTCTTTGTTTTGCTGTTTTGGTCAAAGCATGAAGTGAGCTTTCATTTTATGTTTGGTTAATATGGTTTTCATTTAGGGTTTCAGAGAACCGTTCTTTAAAGCATTCATTTTATTTGTATGAATAATTAATCTTGTTTCTCATGGGAAAGCATTGCCTACTGATCCAGCTTGCTTGCCTTTGATCAAAAAGGGCTTGGTTGGGCACGTATTGTTGGCTTCGGCTTATGGTTACAAAGAATAAAGGATACTTGTAGGCTTAAAAGATGTTTAAGGGATTTCATGACCACAAATCATTAGTGTTTGTTTCCTAACCTCTTTTTGGTCCATGTATTTCTAAACCATAGGATTGACTTGCAAAATGGTCCATCGTGCCTTCTAGTGTCGGGCTTGTGTTCTTTCTCTTTATTTTCTTCATTTGGTTTTGAGCATCATAATAATATTAACTATTTTTATGGTATTCTAAAACCTTCTGGATTCTTTGGATTCTTTCATGCTCCCAGCTTTGTTTGGGCACCTTTAATCATTGAGGATTATTCCGTATATTTGGATTACTTTTTTTTTATTCTTGCACTTGCCTCCAGTGGGGGATGTGATCTTGGTCAAGGTTATTTTCTTAAGAAAAACTTACTAGGCTCAATAGGGACTACAAAGTATATATTTAGCCTTGTGAAAGGATTATTAAAGATGGTATTTTCTCATTTCAAATGCATGCATTGAGGATCGGTAAGCTTTGCTTTCTTTCATGCGAACATGTAAAATAGTTTCTCATTATTCATTTGGCTAAAATTTAGCTTTGAAATCATCTCATGGTGTTTGAGTTGTTCTTCAGGTTTTTCTAAGTGTATGGTCACGTTTCTAGGAGATCACTTGAATTCCCAGAACTTGTCTTTTAGAATAAACACTAATTTTATTTCTGTTTTGTACTAAAACTTTAATTTTTCCAGAAACTTTTGAGAAAACATGAGATCATGCATAGTTTTTGAAGAAAATGGAAACACACCAAAGAATTCTTGATCAAACTTCAATTTTTATTGATTGATGGAATATCAAAGTTTGGCCAATTATTCTTAGTGTAGTGGGTTTGTGAATTGATGAAACTTTTAGAATTTCTGAAAATGTAAGGTGTGCTCATGTAGGTATGAAATAAAGAACAAAGATAATCATGAATATAAAAAATGCATGATATCATTAAAAAAAAGTGCTCATTTAACAAAGAAAGTCTTGTGTCATTATGAGCCAAATTGCCGACAAGACTAAAACAGGTTGAAACATGACAAAGTCAAAATAATTTTGTAGACATGATCAAATAAAGATAATTACTTTTTTAAACACAATAAGAGTAGACTCCATCTTCTAATTCTGATTCACCTTTCCTCCGGCCAACCTCATTACGAAAGCTCTTGCAAAGATCTCATTTATGGTGTGGATAGAAAGCTGCGATAGAACTTCATCTTTTATTTCCGCTTCCACTCCTTCAGTCTGTTTCTTATCCTGGCATAACAGGCATTCCAGAGTAATGACATGAAGATCTGTCGTACCAGATCTAATCACTTCTACAAACTTTGGAAAAATTGTTCGGAGTGGTGGGATGATAAGTTCTAGCTTCTAGTACTACCATTTTATCTTGATTAATATCATCACATGACTTTGTCTTATAAGATTTGTTGGCAAAGGCATTTACAACTGTAGGAGATAACGCTAATGCTCTAGACTACACAAATGCTCGATTGTGTTAGGGATTTTGACCTTGTTCTCCCACTCTTTCTTCCAGGGAAGTTGTCTCTTGAGTTTGAACAAAAGTAATAGGTCTATTGGAAGGACCTTCACTAGAGGTATTTCTGAGTGTTTGCTCAAGTAAGCTAGCGATGCGCTCTTCGTCATCCATACTTCTTAGTTTGAGTTGGGTGTCGTAGACTTTACAGATTGAAGCTATTTTGGGGGACCTGTATTTCAACTTGATGCCCATATGTATGTCATTCAAACTGAATGTATATTTATACAAATGTATGTACATGCATATTAGGTATGGATTAACATGTTTGAAGGGCTAATCCATGGCTTCTCTATTGAATATGGGCAAAAATTTGTAGTTTGATTAATCTGAAAAGATCTTTCGTAAGTCTTTATCTTGGTTAAATCCATGTACATGGAGAGTGCAAAAAGGTGGGTCTAAGCTACAATTCCCCCAGCTAATTACATCATCTCAAATTCTTACCTATATTAAAAAAAATTATGGTCTTAGCTCAGAAAATCCCGTGGAGTTTCAAGATTATTGATTAGGACACTTTGATGCAAAATAAATTAGTAGGGAGTCCATACCCTAAGGGAAGGTTCTAGGCCATTACATAAGGGTAAGATTTCTATCTGGTCTTAAAAAGGGTCTATGATCTTCCTAATGACCACCTTTCGTGAAGGTAGTATAGGGGTTTACAAGGAATGGTTGGGACATAGTATGACCACCATTACCGAGTAAATGCTCAGCTTATAATTGGATGTTTCACGAGTCTGAACCCCGACTGAAAGTCATGAGGCAGACCACTACTCCCTACTTAACCTAGAATTGGGTTTATTTGCAAAAATTAAAATGCATGAAGATATTAATCCATACCTAAAGTACTTATGCATGAGAAATATATAAAAATGCATGTTAAATGTGCTAAAATTAAACAGATCAAAACAAATAGCCAAATAATCAAACAAGCAAAACATAGTTCAACTAGACAGGGTGTCCCCAATGGAGTCGCCATCATAGTGTTATGGTCACTAGGAAACTTAATGGCCTGCGAGAGTCTAGTAAGGGACTGAATGTGCAAGGAGAAGACACATCACCCCCAATGCACCCTATCAAAGGTAAACTGCATTGTTGTTTGATTGTTATTCTAAGTCATGTTCTTGTTTGTTGGTCTTGTCTAAGGTACAAGACAGATCTCCCTTTGTGAGGAAGTTACTACCTTATTGGGCTAAACTGTTTTAAGGTCCAGACTTATTTATTTCTTGAATATAGCTAAGACCTAACATTTCGAATGACAAACTAATTATAATGAGATTTTTTGTATTTTGGCCAAACCCTAATGAATAATCATAAACAAGTTACGATATCTATTTTTGTATATTTTTAAAAACATGATAAAAAGATGATTTTATCTTCCTTTTGTTTAGAAATATGCATGAAAAATCTTTAGGATTTGGCCATGTGCATGAAAACCAAACATATTTTTTTGTTTTTGATATGAAAGTTTATTTTTGAATTTTTGGATTTCTTTTTGGATTTTTTTTTGAAGTTTTGGAGAAAACCAAGTATTTTTAATACCAGGTTTGTATCTTAAAATGTAAATCTACAACATGATATTCTACAAAATAGTTGAAAAAATATGTGAGAGAACCACAAATATTTTTAAAATGCCCTTTAGAAAAATTTATTTTTTTAATCTTATTATATTATTTATTTATTAAGTGGGTTGGACTCGGCGTAGCCATCTAGGTCAGACTTGGTCAGGTCGAGTTGGGGCGACTGATGACCCAACAAACCTCTTTTTTTTTTTTTTTATGTTGGGTTG
>Ga0307510_10009894_pt1 | contig 11345 bp, 7 predicted proteins | sample 12_EM_MG_FD_207224 | JGI IMG/M metagenome (GOLD analysis project Ga0307510, IMG submission 207224) | Populus trichocarpa ectomycorrhiza microbial communities from riparian zone in the Pacific Northwest, United States - 12_EM | ecosystem: Host-associated > Plants > Roots > Unclassified | place... | reverse complement strand
AAGAAATTTAACATTAAAAAACTAAACTAAACGAAAAAAAATTAATTAAAAAGAAAAAAAGCAAAAAACAAATTCCGGGTTAACTCGTCAAACTTTAAAAAAAGCAAAAAAAAAATTCCAGGTTAACTCGTCAAACCAGGTTAACCCGTCAAACCCGGGATCCGTCTCATGAAAGTCTGATAACTAAAAAAAAAATAACATTAACAAACTAAATTAAACAAAAAAATTCATTAAAAGAAAAAAAACACAAAAAAAAGCAAAAAAAAACCCATAAAGGCATAAAAAGCAATAAAATAAAATAAATAAAACAAAAAAAAATTAAAAACAAAAAAAAAAACAGCTTAGCGTTTCACTGTGGACTGCACAGTGAAACACTGAACAGTTTTAGTATATTTTATTAATTAAAAAGAAAAGAAAAAATATTTTGGGTTAACTCGTCAAACCAGGTTAACCCGTCAAACCCGGGATCCGTGTTATGAAAATCTGATAACTAAATAAAAAAAATTAACATTAACAAACTAAATTAAAAAAAAAATTCATTAAAAGAAAAATACACAAAGAAAAAAGCAAAAAAAAACAAACAAATCCATAAAGGCATAGAAAAAGAAAAAAAACAAAAACAAAAAAAAATAAAAATAAAAAAAAAACAAAAAAAAGAAAAGAAAAAGAAAACTACTCAGCATTTCACTGTAGAATTACACAATGAATCACTAAGTAGTTTTAGTTTATTGTTAATCTGCGCCCAGCATCACACGTGCAAACCAATTCAGTTACAACTCAGAATTGTTATATAAAAAAAAAAAACAATTAAATGATCTAGTGTTTATTAGAAACCCCCAGTTCGTACAATACAGCACTAGCTAGTAATGTGCCACGTATGAGTAAAAGAAACTGGTTGCCTTTTGACGTTGTACCACTACCGTCCAGTATAAAAGCCGGGTGGGCTCCACCAAAAATGTGAATGGGCCCATATTTTGTATGTTTCTGTTTCCAATACATTATCTTTCTATTTTATCCATGTGTGTAATTAATTTGCACAGTAGAATAATACTCTTAAAAATAAAATAACCTAAAGTTTCTTCACATGAAGCCTTGCCTAAATTATCTTAGACCGCTAGCTTATTATAAAGTCCTCAATTAAAAGATAACAAAGTTGGGTCCACGAATGGCGAAGAAAAGAGTGTGTTGTGGCAAATACATAAATTAATTAATTATAGATACAAATCTTGAAAATTATTCTAAGAATAAAGAAAGAAAAGCTGACAACACACAATGTGTGGTTAGAAGAAGTCAAAGATGAATAATAGAAAAACAATTGGATCGGTCCTGATTTTGAGTAGGCACAAATGGTAGGATATCATGCAGAAGGAGTCAACAACTCAAGTGATGCAATATTTTAATCAGAAAGAGGTCAGTAATATATTGAGCAAATTGTATATAATTATCTAGGAAGAGTGATATAGTGGTAAAAACTTGAGATCAAGGGTATATTTTTTTTGTGGTTTCAAGTTTGAACCCTGTGGTTGCTAATATGATGGCTACTAGAGACTTACATGGTCATTAACTTCAGGGCCTGTGGGATTAGTCGAGTGGTGTGCAAGTTGGTCCGGACACCCACGTTAATAATAATAATAATAAAAATAAATGAATTGTATATTATCAAACACCACTTTTAGGGTTTAGATTAGTAACAACATTGTAGGCGAAGATTTCGAAGAAAATAAAAATAAAAAAAAGATGGGTAAAGACAAAATATTTTAGGTAAAAGAAGGTGTTTACTATTTTGATATTATAATATATATAGTTTAAAGTATTTATAGATATTAAATATTTTAGGTAAAAGAAGGTGTTGACTAATGATTTTTATAGCAGGGAAGGATTTGCTAGATATTTCATGAAAAGTATAAAATTCATAAACGATATGTATGGAAAAGCAACTCAAAAGTTTTGTGAAATTGCTACTTACTTCAATCATATGCCTTGTATACTGGGATTGTGTGCACAGGACTTTAATGCTACAGTAAGCATGATATCATAGTTCGCATTTGTTAAAAAGCATCCAAAGTTTGATAAATTTAAGAAGTATTTAATTCTTAAATTAATGAAAATTTAAAGAAATTGGGACCATCTTAGAATTAAATATAAAAAAAAAGGTATAGTGGGGGCCGGTTGTGTCTCGATCAAACTTTTAACATTGAGAAACATGTCTTGATTTTAGACATTGAAGTTTGAAAAAACATCAATATTAATTTCATATGATGTTCTAGATGTTCTTAGTGCAATGAAAAAACAAGTAAATTATTGCTCTAGATTTAATTTGGTATTAATTCAAGATTTGTAAATATTAAAAACAACTGGGAATGTCTCGACTGATTGGAGTGTGGTTGCGGTTGCTTTTCAAAGTGCTTTTCACTTGGAAATGCATCAAAATGATATATTTTTATTTTTTTAAAATTATTTTTGATATCAGCATATCAAAATGATTTGAAAACATTAAAAAATATTAATTTAAAAAAAAGAAAAAATAAAAAAATTTTAAATTTTTTCAAAAGCGTTTTTGAAACATAAAAATAAATAGGGCCTAATACTCCAAGGAGATTGACATGGATCCATTGTTTTTTTTTTGTTTTTTTGTATCGAAAATGTTTTGATAGATTCTTGTATTATACGCAACGTGACAAGTAATTGGAATACCATGGAAAAAACAATAAAATTAAAAGAAATATCAATGGTCAAATTAAACTAGATGTGTTTTAGGCAAAATCCACTCTAAAGGTTTCATGAGAAAAAAACAAGCTAATAATACGTGATTGACATGAACACTAGGGCATATAAAGTAGTTTAGTTTGGTCTAGTAATAATTATGGGTGGTTGAACCTAACATTCTTAATGGAGTTCAAATGTTCGATAATGAACATATGCTTGTAGCACTAAGGCAAGAACATGGCAAAAATGAGCTTGTTGTGGTGCTGCTGGATAGTTTTTTCGTAAATACTCATAAAAACTAGGAGGGAGCACGAGGTGAAAATAGCACTCAAATTTGGTGAATTTCTCAAAGAAAAATGTAATTTAATGCGCATATCTTTTCTAATTTGGACATTAATAAATCATGGTTTAAAGCTTAATGCTATCGATCATTGATTTAGTTCAAGTCGTGAGAAGTAAACAAAATTAATTTTTTAATTTAAAAGTTACCATTAAGATTAAAACTATGTGTTTTAATACCATAATCTAAGTGGAGAAATGTAACTTAAGGCATAAAATTCAAGGATTAGATTATAATACTGAAAGAGCCAAGGATTAAAGTGAAAAAAATTAAAAGTTTGAAGAGGTATTTCAGAACATTTGGTTGAACTATTGTGAGGATACGTAGAGCATCCTGTTTAGGTGTTGTTGACCTTATTTATTGATGGCACAATTGCCCATGAATATATGTTGGATGTTTCAAGATTACTTTTAGATTTTTAAAAATCTTAGGTTTATAAAGATTTATATAATTATTAATTTTAAAATTTATAAGATTAGTCGAACTACGCGCAAGCTGTTTAAACACCCATGTTAATTTAAAAAAAATTACCTTTAAATTTATCAAGTTTTATTTACATTTTCTTTTATTTATTTGTTTAAAAAACTAAACAAGTTTTAATATTTAATACTATTAGTGTTTTTATATTAGTTTTGAAAGTGTTTTTTTCATTTTTTTTTAATTTTAAACTTAATATCAAGTATTTTGTCCAATCGGGAAAAGAGCTCCAAGAGCAGCTCTCTATACAAGAAAAGGGAAGATAAATAACATTTCACACAATAAGAACAGAAATTAAATATAAATTCGATCTTTCTGCATAATTCTATTTAAATAAGTCATGTTCCCCAATAAAATCTAAGACGAGAAACTTAAGTTGACGTTCGGCGAAGAAGAAAACAGGAAATGGACATATATATCTTACAATATTTAGTATGATCTCATTATGGATCTGTCAGCTTATACTTGCAACCCTAGAGGAGACGTGTCCATGGTTTTGCCGTCGATTCGGATACAATCCTCGTTCAGTGCTTGTAGGGTTTCCTTCTTGTAAACATATCTACTTGATGCCCACAAGAAGACCCCTAAATTAAGGGCAGATATAACTAAGAGGAACCCGTAGTAATAATCCAAGTGGGAGTCATTCAAGTTGTTGCCGATCCAACTCTTGCCTCCTCCGGTCCCTGTAATCTTGGCAACCATTGTTACTAGAAAGCTATTCAAGAAGTTGCCGACACCGATCCCACTAGTGAAGAATGTGGTTCCTAGGCTTTGCATGTCTTCAGGAGATTGATCGTAGAAAAATTCCAGCAATCCGATAGCATTAAAAACATCAGCGATTCCCAGCAGAACATACTGAGGCAACAGCCAAAATATACTCATGGGGACGATTTCCTTTGGCCCAACAACGTGGTGCATTCTTATGACGTGCATTCTTCGAACTTCAACAGCGTAAGCGATTGCAATGGCAATCACTTGAATGGCGAATCCGATGCCCAGCCTCTGAAGTAACGTGATTCCCCTTGGGTTTCCGGTCTTCTTACACATGAATGGTACAAAGAAACGGTCATACATTGGCACGGAGAGAAGCATTGAAAACGTCACAAAGCTACCGAGTGAAGCTGCTGGAATTTGGAAGTTTGGGCCCAAGTTGCGGTCCAACGTTGTCCCTTGTTTCACAAATAAAGTGTTGATCTGTGCCCATATGGTACTAGGGATTAATGTCACCAGCCATATCAGCATCATTCCAAAAACGAGCTTGACTCCTTCTACCTGCGTCACTGTGCATGACGATGATGATGGGTTTGAGGTATCTGCATTATTGCTGCCATCTTTGATCGCAGCTTTGTCCAAGCACCTGAGCACACAATTTTGTATTTTACTCTATTTAGTTCACGAACACTTAATAACCAAACAAATGTATAATTGTGGATGGTTTGATTAGCAATAAGTTCCATTGAAGTCAAAATTAACAACTAAACAAATATTCTAGTCTTCGAACAATTTCCTGGGTCTCAATTGCGCGATGACTCCAAGTCATTGTTCGTGGATTTGCTTTAGAGATGGACTGAATACTTTCTAATGCAATGCACTAGAGGATTCCACCATTGTGTTTCACATATAATTTTGGTTGGACGGTAACCAGTGGTGGGGCATGGGGGCGCACCACTGCAATGTACGTGACATAATTTTCCTGTATCAGAAACAACTTGACTAGAATGGTGACCATTCATTAAAGATGAAAAAAAAGGAATACTGTGAACTATGCACATGGAAAGAATTTATTATAACGAATGGCTACCAAGCCACGAGGACGCCCTGCTTTTGCCTTTGGCACAGCAGATTTCCTAGTTAGGCACATGAATTTGAGGGGTCCTCTCTCCACCGCTCTTGCATATGCATTAAAAGGCTATACGGTTTTTTCTGTAATTTTTCTTTTACTACGAAGTGGGACTTCGAGATGAAAACATCCTGGATTAAGGAAGTGTGTTAATGTCATTTGATTTACAGCTCGGTGCCTATAAAAATAACCTGTACTGACTACTAAATTTGATCATGCCTCAAGATTCCATGCACTAATGAAAAGATTCATTTCTAACCATTAAAACTAAACTGAATCTGTATTTTTACGGCCTTATAAATATAAAATTAGTCAATACATGCATCAGAGACGTGCAATATTTCTCACATAAAATTTCTGACTAGCATGAATGTACGGGCAGTTATACTGGTATAATTTAGTCTGACAAATTAACTTGTATCTACTATACAGCTCACCTCAACACTGGTGTGTGGTGGACCTGCCGTTTTCCGGTTTGAATGTAATATTGCAGGTCAAACTCCTGAAGCTCCGAGGGACTGTTAGGGAGCTGAAGTTTCCTGTTGTTAAAGGCAGCAATGAGGACTTGAAATAGCTCCCTTGCAGGGCTCTTAGTCTTTCTAACTTTATGCCTGTAAATTGGTGTCCCTAGATAGAATATAAACAGGGATAATAAAAGACCAACTGCAGGGATACCATACCCTAAACCCCAACCCAAGTTCTCTTGAATGTACACAAGGCAGAGAGTGGCAAACAGAGCTCCCACAAAAGAGCTGAACATCCACCAGTTAAAGAATGAGACCTTGAGCTTCTTTTCTTGCGGGTTATAATCATCGAACTGGTCTGCACCAAAAGTTGATATGTTGGGCTTCGTCCCTCCTGCCCCTATTGCTATGATGTAGAGAGCAGAGTAAAAGAATGCGATTTGCGAAGGGGAGGCCTTATTGCAGACTCCATTTGTGCATGTTGGTTTCATGAACTTGAATGAAACTGCCATTGTTAGTAGTATCATTCCCTACACAAGAACTTGCAAGTGATCAGTTCAGTTCGTTACTTGACAGCATACAACTTGTTAATTATAATGAATAAAATCTTATTAAACACGAAAGATGTTAACTTGACCTACTACTGTATTAGGGGCAAGTAGCCTTGCACCACTGGTCATGAAACACGAGTTGGAATTTAATGCAAAGAGGGGGTTTTTTTTTTTTGTTTTTAATCTGCAATTGTTATATGATTAACTACTGTTTTTATTGAAGAAAACAAAAACTTGAGTCATTATAATCTGTTTGAACAGACATTTCAATAATTAATCGTTGGCATAACCTGGTCATAATTAGAACAAATCAATGAACGGGATAGCTACTGCTCTTCGTGGGACTAATTTAAATCACACACTTGTGGAGGACAAAAATGCAGCTCGGTATTCATGATACAAGCCAATAAATCGAACTAGCAATTCATTGACCCCACAAGCAAAAATCACGAACCCAATTGGCCTTCGAAAGTAGGTGACACCAAAATATTTATGGCCCCAGCAAATACTCAACTGTGTTTGAAAATTATAGCTTATGAATATATAGCGAATCACAAGGGATATTCAGCTCGAAAATCCTGCCAAATTGCTCCTGGAATAAGTAGACTTTCTAGTGAAAGACAATGATTAAAGTTTGCTTAGTGGAGGCATCAATTAATTGATTAATTAATTAATTAATTTACCATTGCATAGATAAGAGATGACACAGTGAACGTCCAGTATCGACCCAGGTAAGTATCTGCTATGTAGGCGCCGAGTATTGGTGTGATCCACACTGCTCCTGACCAGTTATTCACATTCCTCACCGATGCAACCGTCTCTTCATGGAGTTGGGTGGTCAGGTAATTCACCAAGTTTGAAGCCACTCCATAGAAAGCCATCCTTTCAAATGCCTCATAGCCTGCCAGTCAAATACTTAACATGAAACCAAACTGTACGTGTTGAATTCTCAAGCAAGTTACATAAAAATACAGGTAAAGAACTTCGATGATGAGCAAAAACAAAAGAAACTGGTAAGAAAAATCCTGTAACGAATAAAGGTTTGTGATTATAACTATTAGCTAGATAATATTTAAAAGCAAAAAGTAAGATATATTCGGTTTTCCTTGTGATCTCTATGTACTTGGTTGTAATCAGTGACAGATTCGATTCTCCATCATACGCAGCCATTAATTTTGCTAAAGCTATCGACGACAAAGAAGTTAAAGTGGGCAAACAACTTTGAACATTACCTGGAAAGAGAAGAAGGTGTTTCAATGAAGACACGTTAATGATCAATTTAAACAGAAGGGTTGCGAACTGGAAGAGGAAGCTTACCAACCAGAAAAGCACACGCTTTCCATTTCCCAGTTCTGGAGGCTTGGACAGGACGCCCACGGAGATCTACAGTGCCATCTTGGGTGCAGCATTTGGTATCCATCAAAGAAACTTATCGATTGGAGGTTGACAGCAGCGAGAACAGAAGATATCGTAAGAGCAAGAGTGTTCAGGGTTAGTAGAGCTTGTAGCACTTTATATAGGCCAAATTGGCCAATTGCTCCCTTTGTTCCGAGAAATAAAGCGCGCATAATACCGTCACATTAATGTTTTATTTGAACAGTGCTAACCCAAGAATGCCCCGAGCCCTACTTCCGAGAAAAATAAACTCGGAGCACTTAACCATGAAATTAGCAGCAGGCATCTTGGCGTATGGCTTCTCGATCTCATAAAAGTTGGGTCTGTTATAATAATTATTTATCTATGCTTCGATAGGATATGGTTTCATATTCTCGGAAGTGGGTTGGGGGCATTCTTGACTTAGCATTGCTACAATAAAAAGATAATGTGTGGATATGATGCATAAGTCCATACAATGAGTGCTAGTAGTATAAAGTATTTCTTTTTTGAAAATTCTACGCAAGTTATGCATTTACAGGTTAGGAATGTTGGGTATGTTGGGTTGTGCCGGCAGGTCAAACAAATATTTTCAAGTAACTAACAAGATCCATAAATAAGTAAGGTAGTTATAAAATATTTCAGTCAAATTGCTACTTTGTTTTTTATTGCCATGAATGAAAGCAAGAAACCATGTTTCCTAATTTTTTTTTATCTCATGATTAATTAACTTATCAATGTTGGTAATGGGCTACAATAATGTAAATGGATTGTTGAACTTGGTGATGTCTAAGAATCATATGTAACACAAGTTTCTTATTAGATTTAGGAGACATCTTTGTATGAGAAATGAATATTTAGAGATTGTGTTGCGTATTTGTATTATTTTTTTTTGTTTGCAAGAGTGATGAAGAAGAAGATAAGAATGTTCGAATGTAAGAAATAGTTTTTTGCTAACCTTGTGATTCATGGACATTTTGTTTTCGGATAAGAGTAAATGTATAGAAGGGATAAAAACTATACAAAAGTATGAAATGGCTTATCCTAAGAAGTACAAAGTCCTAGTACCTAGGTCAAACTGACCAAAAGCAACCGGAAAAGAAGCAAAAGTTAAAAGAAAATCAAAAGTGAAAATAACAAATTGCCAAACAAACAACTGGTTGACCGGTCGACCAATTATTTATACAAAAACCTAGAAAATAGTCGACCGGTTCATCAAGATCACACAACCAGTTGACTGGTTTTTGCAAAATAGTATAACTGAGAAGCAATAAAATCTCAAGGTATTGGAAGGCGTTAGATGGACCTGGGGGTAATTGAGATCTGATATCTTGGTTCAAGCTCAATCAAACAGGATTGAACGAGCTCAAAATTCTCCTCTCATACATTCTAATAGGGTCGATAGATCTAATGGAAGACTCAATTATTCCTCTCATACCAGGTGAAGTAAATCGTGGCTGAGAGAACTAATTAAGCAAGTAGATGCAAACATTCCTTTTTCAATTACGTGTATGCCTACTATAGTAGAGGTCACCATGTCATGAAAGGCCAGTTCAAAAGGGTTCTGCTTGTGATAACACCCAAAATTGCAATAGAAAAGGAGCACTAAAAGAACAAGTGGTCATGTGTCTGAACATATGACCCACAAATGATATATACCAAAGAGGGAATGATCTGGAAAGCATGCAGCCTGTCCATGGTGCGAAGATGACTTGTAGAAGTGAGTTAGAGGATAAATGAGTAAGTGTTTTAAAATGAATACTAGAAACAAGAGAAAATGGTGCTTAAAATTTATAGGTCCAGACTCTTTAAGAATCTCGTATGCCGAGTCAATGGAGAACCTTCTTGAAGAATGATCTTTTAAGATATAATGATCTGGAAAGACACTCATGGGGTAAAAATGAGTTGAATCCCAAATAAGCTGGAGCTCCAGACTACCCGATAGGAAAAGCCCAAGTACCCTCCTCTATAATGTTTGAGACCTTGGCATCCCGAGGTTACCTAGTAGATGATAACACCCTGAAAGCCAAGAGGTCGTAGAACTGTTGCCCATCTGGCAACCAATAATATGACCACAAAGAAGTATTAGACCCATCACCAATGCAGGAGACAAACTTCCCTCTACACCAATGTCTGCTAATAAGAATCTTCCTTTATAAACAAGAGGACACTAAAGGAGGTCGGACATGCCATAATAACTACCTCTAAGAAGAACACTATGGCCTTTAAGATTGATGATTTGTCTTAAAGGAGTCTCCAAATGTGTTTTAGAATAGCTACTCTATTCCAAGTTTGTACCCTCTTAATTCCTAGGCCACCTTTCTTAAGCGGATAACAAACATATGCCTAGGTGACCTTAGCCCCTAAGTGTGAGAAAGAACATCATTTCTAAAGAAAGGCAATGAGGATACCCTTAATCCTCTTAATAATAGAGCAAGAAAGAATAAACATGGAGGACCAATATACCTGAACGGAGAAGAGAGCGAATTTGATCAGTTAAAGACATCCAACATAAATAAAAGAAGTTGAGGTCCACAACTTGATCATGAAGAGAATATGCTCTACCAAAGGCATACAGACGGTGTGTGTCGGTTTAGTATATATCAATAGGACACCCATATATCTGATCGATAGGGAACCCCGCCTAAAACCCAAAAGAGTCTACAAAGAGGTCCTAAGCTCATCATCAACTCTTGATAAAAAGACATGGCTTTTCTCTGAATTTGTAACAAGTCTTGACAACCCTGTAAAATCATCCAAAGCCCTCTTTATAATCCTGACCGAGTCCATGTCTACTTGACATAAAATCATAAGGTCATCTACACAGCACAAATGAGTAATGACAGTCCTCTGACATCGTTGGTGATATCTAAACCTTGGGTTCTACGAAGCCTCTATAAGTATACCTCCTAGTTCCTCTATAGCGAAAACAAACAAGTAAGGAGATAAAGGGTCGCCCTATCGAAGACCTCTAGAAGATGGTAAGAAGCCATAACTCTCCCTATTTATGGCCACAGAGAAAATAACTATAGACATGCATATCTTAATCCATCTAATAATGGCACCACAGACTCTAATCACCCTTAAGACTATAAGGATAAATTACTAATTAAGCATATCAAAAGCTTTTTTTATGTTTATTTTCAAAGCACATTTAGGTATAGGACTAACTAAGTGATAATTATGCATAAGCTACCGAGTCAACAAGATAACATCCGATATTTTCCTACCTGGAACAAAGGCAGTTTGAGTAGGACCAATAACATCTAGAAAAATCTTCTTCAACCTACTTACAATGACTTTAGATATGCATTTATACATTACGTTACAACTTGAGATAAGTCTAAAGTTATTCATAGTGGTGGGTGCCTCGATCTTAAGAACCAAAGCAATCCTAGTAGAATTAACACACTTACGTAGAGTATTGGTATCAAAGAAGTACCTCACAACAGCAATGAAGTATCTACCAATAATTTCCCAACTTCTCTTAAATAACAAGGAGGTATATCCATTTAGACTAGGGGTCTTTTCATCCGAGATGAAAAATAAAGTATCCTTGATCTCATCAGTTGTGATACATGATTCCAAAAAGG
>Ga0307510_10009893_pt1 | contig 11346 bp, 14 predicted proteins | sample 12_EM_MG_FD_207224 | JGI IMG/M metagenome (GOLD analysis project Ga0307510, IMG submission 207224) | Populus trichocarpa ectomycorrhiza microbial communities from riparian zone in the Pacific Northwest, United States - 12_EM | ecosystem: Host-associated > Plants > Roots > Unclassified | place... | reverse complement strand
GGCAGTGTTCCCCAAGCTGCGTACCCTTTTCATGGAGGAGCTCCAACCAACCGGTTCTGTGCGGGAAGCCATAGAAGCATTTGTTGCCACGCGACGGCTCTCTGATCATCCTGTGACATTTCAGTAGTGGTTTGCACCTGGACTCCGATTCCGGAACCACTATTTCCCCATGCAGCTGGTCAGCTTGGTGATAAGGGATCGCCACTCCTCTGTTCCATTCATGCTTTTTGCCATCGACTTCTTGAATGCTGCTCCTATTTATGTCCTTTTTTTTTTTTTTTGATACCTGGAATCTCGATACACGCGCTACTCCTGCTAGTTCACCGTCACCTTATCATTTTCAGATGGTATCTGTAAGGCCAGCATATTGCACCTCCCTCTCCTTGTTGCCTTTCCTTCTATTCTCCGCCTTCTTCTCCTTGTCGCCCTTGTGCTCGCTGTCGAGTACTGTACAACGATTCAGCCATTTCCTCTGCTTTTGGTTTCCCTTTGGCCCCTTGTTCCCTGTTCCCCACTACTTGCTGCATGTAGAGTACATGTATATAAACCCGCTTCCCTGGCCCCAGCCAAGGACAGACACATGCATGTCAATGAAATCTTAGCTCGTCTCCCACTTCGTTTGCATGCCACCGCCACAAACTGTCTACGCTCATTTACGATCCCTCTCTCCCTCTCACATCTTCGCTTTCCCTTCGGGATCGCGAACTTGTCTCAGAACTCGGACCACCCTCAAACTCACCGCGTGGACTCACATCCTGAGCTACATATCTCTAACTTGATATTCGCTGTGGCAACTGGGGAGGTACGATGGTAATTTCACTACTCTAGAATGTTTACAAATTATAACTCATCTATCCAACAGAGGAATTTGGCTGCAGGATCAGAGCACAGTAGGGATGCGCGATGATGAGGGTGAGGGATAACTTGAGGAACGGAGACACGGCGACCCTGCCTTGTGGGGCAAGGACGCGCGCTCGCTGTCCTGTGGCGTCGGGCGTGTCGGCGGGTATGTCGAAATCGGGCATTCCGAGCCCTGCGCGTGTGCTATCTCTACACCTCCCGGGGGTTTTAAATTTTGACCCTCCTGGGTCAACTCGACGCTGGTGTTGTCTGTCGTCGGAACGCGGGGTTGTCGGGGCGCGATCGAGGTCGGCGATGGTGTGTCGAATGTGGCCTTGCACGACTTGGGAGTTGAGGGCGAAGTGGGCCGAGTCCGTCGGAGGCACTGGGGGTGGTTCTTCTGGCTTGTCCAGCTGAGGAACGGCGGTCGGAGGGACTTGAGTACTGACTTCGAGAGGCGGCGCGTGGGTCGTGCTCGGGCTCGTTGTCAAGTATTGTGGTATTGGGGAAAGTGCGGATGGGCGGAGTGGTGTCGGTGCTGCTGTTGTCGAGGGTATCGGCATCGGAGTCGATGGTATTGCCGTTGCTACTAGTGCTGGTGTTGAGGGAGCGGGCGGTGTCGGCGATGGTGATGCGGGTGTCGACGATGCTGCTGCGTTGTTGTTGCGGTTGTTGTTGTTGTTGTTGTTGTTGTTGTTGTTGTTGCGGCTGTTGGCGTTGCTGGTGTCGACGAAATTGATGGTGCCGGCGTTGGTGCTGGAATCGTTTTTGCTGTTGATGGCGCGGGCTGTTGGTGCTGCAGCCGTTGGCGTTGTCGAATGCGTCGGGATTGCTGTTGACGGAACGCGGGGCCAGCGGGGTGTGAGCGAGATCGGGGGTGCTGGCTCGAGTGTGGTCGACGTAGAGGGGATGCGATACATGATGAAGAGAAGGAAGTGAAAGAGTGCGCTGCGCCACGTCGGCGCTTCTCAAGTTGGCCAGAAGAATGGCCGACAGGTTGTCCGTCGAACGCGATGGGGTGGCGTCTGAGACGGGGCAGTTGGTATGCACGAAATCGAGGGGAGGAACAGGATCAGGGTCGGAGGGGTGAACTGGATGTCTAAGAGGGAGAAGACGCCGCGCCACATCGGCACACCTCGAGTCCGGGTCTCGAATGTCAGGAAGGTTGTTGGTTGAAGGCGGCATGGTGACGTCTGAGGCGGGCAGGCAGTTTGCGTAAAATCGGTAGGCGGGACAGAGTCGACGTCGGAGGCTATGAGGACGGTCTTGTCGCGGTCGCGGTCGTAGCTGTGGTGGATGTCAGCGGTGCGGGACACGATGGTGCTGCTGCTGTTGTTGCTGGTAACGTTGCCGTCGTCGCGCGTTGCGCCGTCCTTTGTATTGATTGAGGCTGTTCCCGCCTGGGTCGTACACGAGCTTGCACTTGCTGCCGTTTCTAATGCTTGTGGGGAGGTGTGGGTGGTCGCAGTCGCTGCCACCGTGGTTGGTGATGCTGGTGATATCGGTGTTGGGAATGGGGAACGCATTGCTGCTGCTGCCACCGTGGTCGCCAGTGTTGTCATCGCCGCCGTGGCGGCCGTGCGCTGTCTTGTCTTTGATGTCGCCGTTGGGGTTGATGTGGTTGTTGCGGGGGGCTTGCGCTTGCAGCTTCGTTATCGAGTCCGCATCGTCGTTTCCTATGCTTGAGATGTTGTCTTCTTGTGCTCGGCGACTATTTGATATGACTTCGGTGTCTTCTGGACCTAATGCGGGTGCGGCTCTGGGCGCTGGTGTTAAGACAAATGCCCTCTGCGAGATGGATTTGCTAGGTGAAGATGATGGAAACGAATATAGGTTTGATGCTATGAGCTGAGCATGGAGGAGGCGACGGCAAGGGAGTGTGTTAGTGCATGTGAGAGTGAGGAACCTGAGAGGGGTCGCCGTCGTCATGGACAGTAGTACTTGACTGCGGACCGCGGCCAACTTCATTTCACTGCGACGCCAAACTCCCACCTATAACCTTTCATCCATCCGTCCTGGCAAGTAACACATTCCGGTCTTAGCTCCTAGAGTTCGGGGATAATCGATCATCGGTTCTGATGTATGGCAGTTCTGAGGGTTCGGACATGAAGACGCAAATAGCATGTATGGAGGAAGAACCTATCAGCCAACGTCAAGGTATGTCTTATTCCTTGTGTCCACAACGACTGCTGAATGGTGTGGAGTAGGCGAGGTCACAATTGACACACTTCCCGACTATGTTCTCCTACAAATATTCTCTTTCTGTCGCCAAGTGGTTTACTCCTCCGCCCCGATGTGGATCATGTGGTGGAGACCGTTGACACACGTCTGCCGCAGATGGCGACAAATAGTATTTTCATCGCCCAGGAGCCTACATCTAGTAATTTTCTGCGACCTCAACACACCAGTCAGGAAGTCTCTGAATATCTGGCCACCTTTCCTCATTTCCGTCCATCACCAGGATCATTCTTATGGCCCGGATGAAGGGAGTGAGAACACCATTGCCGCACTCGAGCTCCATGATCGCGTATCGGAGATCAGTATTGATATCGACAGTATGGGGGGTTCCAAATGGGAGAGACTCGCTGGTGCGATGCTAGAACCATTCCCGGAACTGTCATATCTTTATCTCGGTTACGGTGGTGATATAACCGTGACGCCAGTCCTTCCCGACGCGTTTTTGGGCGGAGTTGCGCCATCTTTACAAAACCTTGAGCTGATCAATATTGCATTTCCAGCATTATCCGTATTGCTCTTGTCTGCTACTCGACTTACCTCACTCCAACTTTGGAACACACCAATCACTGGGTACATTTCACCCGAGGCGATGGCCACTTGTCTCGCTGCATTGCCCAGTCTCGAAATTCTCCGCATTGAATTTCGATCATATCCAGATCATATCAGTTCATCTTCCCTGACACGCGCTATCCTCCCCTCCCTCACCTCTTTTCACTTTGAAGGCGTTGGCGAGTATTCAGAGAACCTTGTTGCCTGCATTGATGCCCCAATACTTCGGACCCTCACAATAACATTTGTTGATGATGTCTTTCGCATTCCACAACTCTACCGATTCCTCAGCTGCGTCGAGAAATTCGAATCACCCAATGGAGTCGTCGTGGAGTTTGGCTACTGGAAAATCGACCTCAAGTTTATACCATCAGATAATTTCAGGTTGACAATGAACTGTGACGATTTAGTTGGGCAGGTCTCTTCAGTAGCAGCGATTTGCCGTGATCTGTCGCCTCTCCTTTCTCGTGTGGAACGCCTCGACCTCCACGGGAGGTATCTGCCCGGGTCCCCATTCTTTCAAGGCAACACGGTCCCCGATAGCCTGGATTGGCTGGGGCTCTTCCATCCATTCATCGCTGTGCAGAGCCTGTCTGTTTCCAAGACACTGGGGCCGCTCGTCGCACCTGCCCTGGAAGAGCTCACTAAAGAAGGGACAACGGCAGTGTTCCCCAAGCTGCGTACCCTTTTCATGGAGGAGCTCCAACCAACCGGTTCTGTGCGGGAAGCCATAGAAGCATTTGTTGCCACGCGACGGCTCTCTGATCATCCTGTGACATTTCAGTAGCGATTGCACCTGGACTCCGATTCCGGGACCACTCTTTCCTCATGCAGCTGGTCAGCTTGGTATTGGGACCCGGCTGTCGATGATTGATGGTGATGATCGCCACTCCTCTGTTCCATTCATGCTTTTTGTCATCGACTTCTTAAATGCTGCTCCTATTTATGTCCTTTTTTTTAAACCTGGGATCTCGACACACGCACTACTCCTGCTGGTCCACCGTCACCTTATCATTTTCAGACGGTATCTCTAACTTGATATTTGCTGTGGCAACTGGGGAGGTACGATGGTAATTTCGCTACTCTAGAATGTTTACGAATTATAACTCATCTACCCAACAGAGGAATTGAGGTGCAGGATCAGAGCACAGTAGGGATGCCGGGTGACCTAGCCCACGAATGTGGACGATATTGCAAGAGCGGAACTCGAGGCGTGGACAGGAGAGACCAACAGATGTAAAGGGATGTACTCTGTTAGTTGCTTTCTTTTCGTGATATCTCGCGATCGTTGTACGGTGGCGGCGTGTGCTGGGGCGCCTGGCGTCCTAACGTGGTGTGTCACTCAAGGTCCAATCTCATGATCTGGCTGCCTGGCGCTTGTCACCACCAATGAGTCAGTTTTTCCACTCAAAATTTGTGGATAAATGGCGACTCATACTTGAAGATATCCCAAAGGGGCAGCAAATGTGCAAAAGCCTGAAATGAACCGCGGATGTCTTGTTGTTCAAGCGGGAAAATCAACAGTTTACCTAAAGTTTGCCAAAAAAAATTCATTAGTTAATTTCTGGGTTTTGTCGCACAACATTTGAGTTATCATACTGTTAGCGAGAGTGGCGGCGACGACTGCAACGGTTGGGCACACTTGCCCCGGGCCAGTGAATGCAATTTTGCATTCAGGATAATTTCAAGATGGCCGCCTCACCCTCAAATGTTGAATACTCACCGATGCCCCCTCATCCTTCCGCCCTTGTAAACAGTACTGTGTCGACGATTCTGATAGATGGCAACTCCGCGGGTTTGGAGATGGAAAAGCCACTTGTACCTCTCATGCCGGAGACGGGACCAATCAACCGAAGTACGTCTTGTGTCTAGTGTCTACAACGACGGACTACTGACCGGTGTGGTGTAGGCGAGGTGACAATTGACACGCTGCCCGACCTGGCTCTCCTACAAATATTCTCTCGCTGCCGACAGTCCACGTCTTCGTCATCTCACATGTTATGGTGGAATACATTGGTGCACGTCTGTCGAAGATGGCGACAATTAATCTTTGCATCACCCCGGAGTCTACGTCTGACACTTGTCTGCAACCCTAGAACACCGGTGGGGAAGTTACTGGATATCTGGCCACCGTTTCCCATTTCCGTACGTCATGACGCCCAGGACCTGAATGGGAAGAATGAGAATACAATTGCCACACTCAAACTCCGTGATCGCGTTTGTGAGATCAGTATCAACTCACGGACGGGTTCAGTATTGAAGAGACTCACTGCTGAGATGCTGGAATCATTCCCGGCGCTGGCGTCTCTTTCACTTGGTTACGGTGGTTTCATAGAGTCCGCGCCCGTCCTTCCCGCGTCGCTTTTGGGTGGATTTGCGCCATCTCTACAAACCATTGTGTTGTCCCGCGTTGAATTTCGGGCATTACCCACACTACTCTTGTCTACCGCTCAACTCACCTCACTCCAGCTTTGGAAAACACCATTGTCTGGGTACATTTCCCCTGTGGCGATGGTTACTTGCCTGGCAGAATTGCCCAATCTTGAAGACCTTCGCATCGAATTTCAATCTCATCGCGACGACCCAAGTCCATCCCCCCCTCCACGTTTTATACTCCCCTCCCTCACCTCTTTTCACTTTGAAGGCGCCGGCGAGTATTCAGAGAACCTCCTTGCTCGGATTGATGCCCCAATTCTTCAGACCCTCTCAATAACGTTCTGCGATATTATCTTGCACATTCCACAACTCTACCACTTTCTCAGTCGTGCAGAGAGACCCGAGTCACCCAGTCGAGTCATCATGGGGTTTGACTATTGGAGGGTCGAGCTCAAATTTATGCCATCAAATAATTTTGAGCTAGCAATTGGATGTAAGAGTTTATCTGGGCACATTTCTTCTATGGCAGTGGTATGCCGTGACCTGTCTCCCCTCCTCTCTCGTGTGGAACGCCTCGACATCTGCGGGGAGAGTATGCCCTGGTTTCCAGCCGGGCTAGTAGACGAAACGGGAGTTTCCGCCCTGCTCTTCTCCCCATTCATCGCTGTGCAGAATCTGTATGTTTCCAAGAAAATGGGGCCGACCATTGTGTCTGCACTGGAAGAGCTCACTGGGGAAAGAGCCGCAGCAGTGTTTCCCAAGCTGCGTACCCTTTGGTTGGAGGAGCTCCAACCATCCGGTCCTGTGCAGGACGCCATAGAGGCATTTGTTGCCACGCGATGCTTCTCCGATCTTCCCGCTTCCCAACAATGCTTGCCCCTAGACCCCGATGCCAGGATCACACTCACCATAAGGCTGGCCAGCGTGGTATTGGGACCCGACTAGCGATGATTGATGGTGATAAGCGGTCTCCGCTCTCGATTCCATCATGGCTTTCCGTTAGCGACCTACTGAATGATACGCCTATTTACTTTGGTTGTTTTTTTTGGTTGTTTTGATACCCGGAATCTCGAGACACGATTTTATGTTTACCAGTTCACCGTCAGCATATCTTTTTTGGATGTGTATCTCCAACTTGTTAGAGGCTGTGGCAACCGATGAGGTAAGGTGACAATCTTGCTACTCTAGAATGGCCACGAAATATAATTCATTTACCGAAAAGAGGAGTTGGGCGGCAAGATCGGAGCACAGCGGCGATGTTTGATGATGCATCGATGATGGGACGTTGATCTCTACTGCCCTGGTACTCTGATGTAGATAATTATTACACATTCACGCGATTGGGGATTACTACTACCCTATACATGGCCTTGGTTCTTGTAACGTCCTGCGCCAGGGCTCCGGACACCCCACTGACAGCATATGGCATTGACAAAGATCGCGATCGCGAGACATAATGCATCACACCACGAACAAAGGATATGGCGCCATCCTAGATAAGGGGCCCCAGTCATTTCAATTTGTTTTGTTCGAAGTTTGCCACTGGTGGTCGAGAAGAACCGTCCTGTAATAAATAGCTCTCAGGGTCTCGTGATCTAGCGTCGCTTGCCTTGCCAGTGACGGGTTACGTACACATACTAGTAACTCCGAGTCCGAGTCCGAGTCGCCGTCAGGCTCAAACTCTGAGTCCACTTTTCATCGTCCTGTCCTGGTCAACAGTACTGCGTCGTCGATTCTGATATATTACAGCTCCGCGGGTTCGAAGATGGAAAAGAAAATTGCACATCTCATGCCCGAGATGGGATCAATCATCCGAGGTACGTCTTGTGTCTATTGTCCACAACAACTGCTGACTGGTGCAGTGTAGGCAAGGTGATGACAATTGACACACTGCCCGACCATGCCCTCCTCCAGATATTCTCTCGCAGCCGAAATCTTACTTCATCCCACCTGTTGTGGTGGAAGCCATTGGTGCATGTCTGTCATAGATGGCGACAACTAATCTTAACATCACCCCGAAGCCTACGTCTGGCAATCGTCTGCAGCCCTAAAACACCAGTGAGGGAGTACCTGTCTATTTGGCCACCGTTTCCCATTTCCATACGTCATGACACCTGGCACCCGGATGGGAATAATGAGAACACGATTGCCGCACTCAAACACCGTGATCGCGTATCCGAGATCAGCATCAATTGTCTGAGAAAATCTGTATTGGAAACACTTACCGCAGAGATGCTGGAACCATTCCCGGCGCTGTCATCTCTTTATCTCGGTTACAGTGGCAACGCAGCGCCAGTCCTTCCTGAGGCACTTTTTGGCGGATTTGCAGGAACTCTACAAAGTATTGTATTGGCTGGCGTCGCATTTCCGGCATTACCCATACTACTATTGTCTGCCATTCAACTTACCTCGCTCCAGCTTTGGAAAACACCGACCGCCGGATACATTTCACCCAAGGCGATGGCCACTTGCCTAGCGGCCTTGCCCAGCCTTGAAGACCTTCGCATTGAATTCCGATCCTGCTGGGATCATATGAGTGCCCCTTCCCCGACACGCTCTATTCTCCCCTCCCTCACCTGTTTTCACTTCAAAGGCATCAGCCAGTATTCAGAGAACCTCGTCGCTCAAATTGATGCCCCAATACTTCAGACCCTCTCAGCAACGTTCTGTGATGTCGTCCCGGGCGTTCCACAACTCTATCAATTCCTCAGTTCTACGGAGAAACCTGGGCCACCCAATCGAGTGGTAGTGGAGTTTGACTTTTGGAGGGTAGACCTCAAGTTTATGCCATCAAATGATTTCGAATTAGCGATGAGATGCGAGAATTTAGCTGGACAGGTCGCTTCAATGGCAGCGGTTTGCCGCGACCTGTCGCCCATCCTCTCTTGCGTAGAATGCCTCGACCTCAATGGGAAGCGTCTACCCTCGTATCCTACTCGGAGAGACGATACGATCCCCACTAGCCTGCAATGGCAGATGCTCTTCTACCCATTCATCACTGTGCAGAGCCTGAGTATATCCAAGAAACTAGAGCCGCTAGTGATACCTGCGTTGGAAGAGCTCGCCAGGGAAAGGGCCACAGCGGTGTTTCCTAAGCTGAGTACCCTTTTCTTGGAGGAGGTTCAACCATCTGGATCTGCGCGGGACGCCATAGAGGCATTTGTTTCTGCACGAGAGTTCTCCAAAAATCCTGTGGCTATTCAATTTCGCTTGCCCCTGGATTCTAATGTTGGGACTACTCTTTCCCCGTGCAGTTCGACAGGGTGGTATTGGAACTCGCCTGTCGATAATTGATGATGAATGATCTCCTCTCTCCATTCCAGCTATGCTTTCCATTGTCGACTTACCGAATGATAATTTCATCTACGTCGGCTATTATGATGCTTGGGATTTCCAGACCCACGAGTTACTTTACTCATTCACTGACAACTCATCCATTAAGATGATATCTCGAACATTATATATGTTATGGAGATTTATGAGGTACGGCGATGGTTTTGCTACTTTAATATGGTCGCGAACCGTGACTCGTCGTGCTGAGCAAATGAATTGTGCTACAGTACTAGTACCGGAACGTGGTAAAGATTCTGGATGATGATCTGCTGGTTCTTTACTTTACACTCGTGTCTGACATATACACTCGCTCTTGTAACGATCCCTATTTGCCCTTGGCACTCCCCCTGGAGACCCTATGACACATTTTCGCGATTGTACAATATTGGTATTGCTGTCTCATACACAGTTTTGATTCTCCGAGTCATTCCTCTCCCCGCGTGTGACTCGGAAGATATGGACCAATCATGTCGTCGTATCTCATTGTCTCACTTGGGCAACCGTCAGTCCTTTGCATGGTTCGAAAATGTGTAGTCTCCACCGATGTTGCCACGGTAGAGAAGAAGAACGGACCTGCTGTCGTTTGTCACGGTAACGTAAACGTATAAAGAGCGCATGTTCGGCCCAGGGCTGCACTGTGTGCACAGAAGGAACACGTCACGGCGTTGTTGCACGCGATGGCCAATGGAGGTGAGTCGAGGGGAAAAGGAGAAAATGGGAGAATGCGGTTGCGTAACTTGCGTGGTGACGACAATGACTCGACGACGGCGAGGGGAACATGATGTAAAGTAAATTGTAAAACGGACAGCGGGAAGTCTAAAACTAAAGGAAAACAAAAAGGCGTACGAATGAGGGCTTGGTCACTTCTATACAGTATACACTAAAATCCCTTTCAACATAGACGTGTTCTAGACTTGCAATGGGCCATGCTTGACGTGTGCGACGTGGACCACGTGGATCGGCGGGATTTTCGTGGCGCCCGCGTTTGTGGCGTCGGCTGACATGTCTTGGGCGATCCGCATGTCTTCAGTCATAAGGATTGGGGTGCGACGAGAGGGCGAGAGAGAGCGAGGGTGGAAGGAGGACAAGCTTGGCGGGACGGTGGCCGCACGTCGTGTGGTCGAAAGTGCTCGTTTCCGAGGCTGCAGCGCGTGCTATCCTTACGTTGTGTCTGCTCTCCATTTCTCTTATGCTCAACGCCATCTACTCTCTGCACGACGTTCGTTTTTACGTCTGAGGTTTGATGCTTGTGATCTTGAGACAGCAGTATCATTCGCTAGTTCACCATCACTGCTACTGTAGTGTTGCCGGAGAGTTGAGCTGAACTCTAGCCAACTCCGGGAGTTCGGAGGCGCGGCCCGGGAACATCCACCAATCATATTTCAAGGTTTGATAATTTGATAGGGTGTCGTAATTGTTTTCCAGTCAAGATATTCCACGCGACAAATCAATTACAATCTGGACACCCTTACGAGCCCACTGGTACATGGATGCATGGAACAGACAGAGGAATTATGTTTTTGTGATGAAGTTCCTGGTCCCCTCTGTGACGAGGTTAGTAGTTACTAGATATAACGTTTCTATCGACACCGCTGTTTCAGTTGCAAGCCAGTGTTTTCTATAATCGACAAACCAATTTCCCGAAATTATCTGATTCTATGGTCCAAATGGTATAAGGGTCATGCAAATCCGCCTCCATCCTAGCCTCCAGCAGCTCAAGAATTGTTGTGACAAAGTGCTGGCCAAGTTAGCAAGGAACCTTTGATCGAGTTGCACCGTGACACGCATGAATGGATTGATCGGCAAGTTGTGGGTATATGGGTCGACATGATAGTCAGTGCCATCTCCCGTTGTTGGAAATCATGGGCATGTGAGTGAAAGCTTGGTGGCTGCGGTGGGGATTCTGGATGGACGTCCTCGGGCTGTGGGTGTTGCATGGCTGAGAGATGCGTCAAAATGTCACAAGTACAGAAAAAATTCCATTGATACTATATAATAGTGAGTACAAGC
>Ga0307510_10009892_pt1 | contig 11346 bp, 3 predicted proteins | sample 12_EM_MG_FD_207224 | JGI IMG/M metagenome (GOLD analysis project Ga0307510, IMG submission 207224) | Populus trichocarpa ectomycorrhiza microbial communities from riparian zone in the Pacific Northwest, United States - 12_EM | ecosystem: Host-associated > Plants > Roots > Unclassified | place... | reverse complement strand
TAAAGATGCATTTTATCAATTCAAATTATTTGTTTTCTTGATAAAAAAGGACTTATAAAGGCACATAATATAGGTTATTTTTGTTATGAAAGAAAAAGAATTCATAGGCTCAAAAAGTATTTCAGGGTTTATAGACTTAGAATTACTACTCTTAACTCATTATGTTTTTCATCGTGCTTCTTTGCTTTACCCATTTTGATTGCTTTGGTGAGACATTCTAATTTGTTTTGACCTTTATTTGGGTCTTTTTTTTATTGACTTTAGAATGGCTAAGTTTTAACCTGATAAGTTAATAATCTCCTTATTGAGGAGGACTTTTATTAAACCTTAGACATACTAACAGTTAGAAAACACAACAAAATCTTAGTTTATTTCAGATGAATAGTAATGCAGCTTATCCTAGGTAATGTGTTTTAGGGGTGATACGTCCTCCATATTCACAACTTGTCCCCTTACACAGACTCTTATAGACCAATAAGTTTCCCTTTATCAAAATGTATGAACTCTTTTATCATCTGTAATGAAGGAGTCACAACTCCTTTTCCGTTTATCTATTGCATTCAGAATTTAATCATGATAAGAACTTGGTAAAATATTCTTTTGCAACAATCAGCCAGAATTAAAGATATTTCTCTGGATCAAAAGGATGGAAGTCATGAATCAGTTCAATTCATGCATAAGCATCACCATACAAGCATTTTTAACATATGTGCATATATAAGAATCAAAATATAGGTCCCCTATTAAACACATTTATCACACTAGATCAAAAATAAGCTAATAGAGAATGAAGAGCATACCCATTTGGAAACTGAGCATAAAAAAAATAGGGAGTGTCAAAAGTGACGTAGCAAGGCTAACTAGCCTACTTGAGCAAGCATTGAGAACAAGGTCAACAGAAACGTTGGTTGCTCAAATTGTAGTGACTCCTTGTAAAGACCCACATAATTTACCAATTCATGACATGATGTTTATTCATAATGAGTATAAGATGGGGTGATATTTTTGTTTTGTATAGTCATTTTCCATTGATGCATTGCATAATATCATTTATAAATTCAGCAATTAGACATCATCAAGTGATGTAGAATGCCCCCCCTACACACACACACACACACACACACACACACACACACATATATATAATACCCAATAGTATCATAAAAGAAGATACATAGTCATTGCATTCATAGCATGAAGTGGTCATACATGACATAATTCATATTCATGATTTTGAAAGTCATCATCATAAGTTTTTATAAAAGTGTCGATCGACAGTTCATAGCCATTACAGAGTTGTACAAAATGCATATTATCTAATCATATTATTACATGATTTATCCCAAAATACGTTGGATGAAATTTCTAAATGTCATGGCTATAAGACTTCCCTGTTACAAATTAAGTTCAATGTAATTGAATAACAAATATGTATATTTGTAATTACATTAACAACTTAAATAGATAAGTTCTTGTCATTGCATTCTTGTTAATTCTGTTTTCAAGATTTCATTTCACATCATCTTACGGCCTTATGTTGCATTATTTCTTGGACTATAAACATAACCCTTATTAACATTCATTACGATTTAAAAGCCCTAATACATTGGGTATCATTCCAAGAAAGAGTATACTCTTCGAACTATGTTCTTCTAATCTGCGATTCTTATAACTTAATCGTAGTGTAATTGATATGTTATTATTCTTGCTTAACATATCTTTGACTACATATAAAAGCAGATATCATTATCATTGTCAACCAATCCTAATCTTATTCAATCATTCCGATCACCCAACATGGATCTTAACAACCGAAACTAGCCTTATGGTTTCCTTCTAGTTATCAACCGAAGATACCATTAACCGAAATCGATCATACCATTCAATCTGGGTTATCCGATATGGATACCATTAGCCGAAGCTAATCACATCATTTGATCTCGGTATCTGATATGGATACTATTAGCTGAAGCTATCACATTATTCGATCTCAGTTATCCGTTATGGATATCATTAGCCAAAGTTAATCACATCATTCATTCCCGGTTATCTGATATGGATACCATTACCTAAAGTTAATCACATCATTCAATCATTATGTTCCATAAGTAACTTTAATCAATTGAAATCGAGTAACAACATTATGTATAATTACAACGAAGACTTAATAGAAATCAGTTAAAGGTGGAAACCACCTACCTGCTCCTCCCGTAATGTGTCCTCATCCGGTCGAAGATCTGATCCTGGTCGCGCCTCCTAGTACATCAAGTGATCATTACTTGGTACACTTGCATTTAGATAATTTTAAAGACCATTTCTACACATTCTAGAACACACATATATTCATTCAGACATATCTCATATTCATATAATTGCATAGCGAAAATATTATTACATGAAATATATAAGGGGATATGTGCTACACATGCAAATGGACATATGATGGCTAGACAGATCTAGAGAGTTGGATATTTTTGGATGATCCTAAAGAAAAATTGCATAGATTATGTAAGAAAGTGTCACAAATTTCAAATGCATGGAGATAAGATTAATGCACCATCAATTCCTTTATTCAATATGGTGTTACCTTGGCCATTTGTAATGTAGGGAATAGATGTTATTAAGCCCATTAATCTGAAAGCCAGCAATGGACACAGATTTGTTTTAGTAGCAATCGATTACTTCACTAAATAGATTGAAGCATGCTCATACACGCATGTGACTTAGAAGGTTGTCAAAAGGTTTATTGAGAAAGAGTTAATTTGTTGATATGGGCTACCTGAAAGAATAGTCATGGACAATGCTCGAAACTTCAATGGCAAAACAATTATCGAATTATGTGCTAAATGGAAGATCAAGCATTTGAATACATCCCTGTATAGGCCAAAGATGAATGGAGTTGTAAAGGCCACCAACAAAAACATAAAGAAGATTATCCATAAAATGGTGGTCACTCGGCATGATTGGCTTCCTTATGCTCTCCACCTATACAGAATAGCAGTAAGAACATCGACTAGTGCTACACCTTATTTACTGGTATATGGAATGGAGGTGGTTATGCCTCTGAAAGTGGAAATCTCATCATTGAGAGTATTGATGGAGTCCGATCAAGAAGAAGTTGATTAGGTAAGGATAAGATATGAGCAGTTAAACATGATCAATAAAAAGAGACTAGCAGCAATATTCATGGTGATCATCCTCTCAGAGCAAGATTTGTATGAAAGGGTATGGGTGGAAAGAATAAGGAATTGTTGTCATTTATCAATGAAACCAAAGTAATGGGAGTTACCACCTAGTATTACGGTTACTAGAAAATCTATTAGTCTATAAGAGTTTAGATAAGGAGGTAGGTTATGAATAGAGAAGACGTACCACCCCTAAAACACCTTACCCAGGGTAAGCTGCATTAATATTTTTCTGAAATAAACTAAGGTCTTGTTGTGTTTTCTAACCATTGGTCTGACTAAAGTTTAAGAAAAGCTCTTCTTACTAAAGAGATCCTTATCTTATCAGGTTAAAACTTAGTCATTCTAAAGTCAATACATGAAAAAGGAAAAAAAAAACTATCTTTTTATCTAATATCAAAAATATATCTTACATATAAGTTCATAATCACATATATTAAACAAAAATAAAAATTTTGGTAAAATTTTAGAACATATAAAATAAATGATAAAAAAACTCTTTTATTTAAATTCAGGAATACGTCTTATGAATAAGTCCCAAATATTGAAAGAAACAAAATAAAGTTTTGGTGTTCTTGAAATATAGTGCAAATTCTCATGACTTTAATAAACTAATTATTAAACCCAAAAAAATGCATGCAAAGTAAAAACTATTTTTTATGATTTTTTATATAAGAAAATATACAGATATAATCTATTTTTAAGAGACTTTTCCATGTGCAATAAAATAAAATATGTATTTGGGTAAATTTTTCTATGTATTTTTAGGCTCTGTTTGGTAGAAACCCTTTTTTCTTATTGAGTTTCAATTGAGCCCCTATTTTTTCAATCTATGCGAATTGACATGAATTAAACATCAAAACTTGATTTTACATCAATTAAATCCTTGATCTGAACACTTGAAACCTATAAGAAGTTTAATTAAGTCTTTAAATTCAATTAATTCTTTCAATCTTGGTCAAATTGACCTTCAAACTTGTTTGCTCCTTAATCGAATCAAATTAACCTATTAAAAGCTTAATTAAGTTGTTAAACTTAATTAATTATTCTAATTTTGGTAAAGAAAGATTCCAATCTTACTTCAAATTCAGTCTTTCTTCATCCTTTTCCTAAAATATCTTAATTTGGTCATTCTTCTAGTTTCTTGATATTCTGTGGTTTAAAGCTTATCTTCTTATGTCCTGTATTTATTTATTTTTCTGAATGGATAAAAGTAAAGAATAGTAAAATAGTAAAAGGTATATGAGAAGAGATAATTTGGGGATCCAAAATTGAGTTATAACACCAAATATGTTCTTCTATTCTCTTCTTCTTTTTTCATCTTAGTTTTACTTCTTTTTTTATTTTTGTTCTTTTTTTCTCTTCTCAACTTCACTTACGGTGAAATTAAGATAAGGTTTTTTTTCTTCTCTTTTTTGGTGTTGTATGTTGCATTATATTTGTTTTTTATGAATTTTTATTTCTTTTTAGTATGTTGCATGTTGGTTTTGGCAATTATGATGTTTCATTTGGGATTTTGTTTTCTTAGTGTGATCTGTGTGAAATTAGAGTGTTTGTTCATGCTTGATTTTTTCTTTATTGAAGGATTTTTTTTCCTTTTTTTTCCTGGAATTGGGAATTCCTTCTTTTTGTATATTTTATTACTTCTTATTTTGTTTATCTCTACAACCTTTGTCTTTTGTAAATTGCCTTCAATCTTTTTAATTATGTTGTTTCTCAGGAACATTTGTTTCACTAAATATAATACTATACATCTTATTACTTATTTTTATTAATGTTTTAATTTTTAAGTCTATGTTCAATGTTGATAAACCTTTGAGATCTACTTGTTACTTCAGTGCATAGATTGATCTACTTATTTCATTGTACAATAACATAGTTGAATTATCTTCAATTTTCATTAACAATGTAGTTGTATTTGAATCATGTTTTCTACAATAGATTTTAATTGAGATTTAAACTTATATTGAAAAGTTATAAGCTATAGAAATTGAATAAAACCAACTGGTTTATGGCAATCAATTTTAAATTGATGAGTATTTGCAGGTAAACAAGTTTCAAGTAGTCTCCCATATAAGGGAGGTGTTGTCGATTTTTTTAATTAGAAATGTTTTATGGTAGCTTAATCCTTTAATTTATGTATATTCATAGGGGAAAGTCAGTAGCACGTCATATGGACAGGATCACTAGTAATTCTTCTAGCAGTGCTTCTAACGACCATGATTCGTGAGGTGCCAACCAAGAATAGGCACCTGAGGCATGGGCAACCACTCTTGATGCAGGCTTGTTGAGTGAGATGTTGTCATGCTGAGGGGGGTCTCTTAAAAGCGAGATCCATTTACTAGGAAGCACTTTGCCTAATGAAAGCTCAACTACTCAATGTAATTTTGTTTTCCTTTCATGCACTACTAAAAAATAAAGAATAGTTAATAATTTTTGAAAAATTAATTGAAATTAACAAATGCAATTTAGGTTTACAAATATTGAGGTTGCCTGAATGATAACATCGGCGATGAAATCATTGATGTAAGTGCTATTGTTTCAATAGAGTCAGGTTTTCAAAAATCCTGAATGGAAACCTATGATAGATGCATGATTTGAAAAGTTTAAAATTAGTATTAACTCAAACAGTTTTTTTATTATGTTAATCCGGTTAGTTTATTAATATTAATGAAATTATTCCTTTACAAATCTAAACTGAAAAGAAAACTTCTACTGGGATAGATCTGACAATGTTATTGTGAGGAAAGTTTGGGAAAATCATGTTGTAGATAGGTAAGATTGAAATCAAGATAAATATTTTTTATCCAAATATTTAAATTTTATTTTTCATTAATTAACCGATAATTCATTTGTACCAATATTTTTATCCAAATATTTAAATTTTATTTTTTATTTATTAACTGATAATTCATTTATACCATATAGGTTGCGTAATTTTTTATATGAGACGCAGAAAAAAGCCAAAAAAATATGTTAAAGAAAGAGAGCTTCCATGCTGGTAGGACGTGGTGGTTCGGAAGGATTTCAAACCTCCGTACATCTTAGAGGTTGTGTAAGTTGAATATATATATATAGCATGTGATGCCCGAGCATTTTGTACAATGGTCACAATCCAGTGTGGAGAACCAGAACAGACAAATTCACGGTTCCATTACCATGCACATCGGAGGATTCATTCCATTACCATGCACACCGAAGGATCCATTCCATTCGTTTCGCATGAGAAGCAAACGATAAGATTCTCTTTCTAATTACATCTATTTTTTAATTTTTGTTGTATATAAATATGTTTAACTAACAACAGTTTTCTTTTGTAGGCTACGATTCTTGGATACAAACTAAGACCGATGAAGCTTTTTATAGAAATACATGTGCGGAATAATTATCGTCAGAAAGGGGTGCAGCAATTCATGGATAGCTGAGCTCAATACTTCATGGTATGTTGGATTTCAATAATTTAGTTATTATTTTTTGAATTTGATTATTATTTTTTTTCAATATACATATAACATCCGGTTGAAGGAGAGATACGAGGACGATCCTCCAACCCATCCAGAACGCAATCCAAATATGTGGTTGAAGCAAGGTTGTTAAAATCGCGATTCAACTCGTAAAATCATACGTTTTTACGAGTCAATATAAGCTTTACGTGTTAAATCGTTCACAAAACTCGAAAATGGGTAAAATCAGGTCAAAATCGGGTAAAATCGGGTGAAATCGCTTAAAATCGCGATTTCACTGCCGATTCAACGAGTTTGCCCGCAGGAGATAAAACAGCAATGTTGATGACAGGTGTCAACCGCCTATTGGCTTTAACCGAGCAAAAGTGACAAATTGACAATTGCAAATTCATCGAGGATGCACTATGCAGTCTTCTCTTCACATTTCTGATTTCACCATTCACGTTCAGAACAGAAAAAATCCCTAAATTGAAATCCATAAGCATACCATCAAGCCATGAAGTTTGGAAAAGAATTCAAGACCCACCTAGAAGAAACCCTTCCTGAGTGGAGGGACAAGTTTCTCTGCTACAAGCCCCTCAAGAAACTCCTCAAACAATTACCTTCCACCGTTGATTCTCCATAATTTCTTCACTCTCTGATCATGGAAGCAGACGACTTGTCAGTCCTTCACAAATCACTCTTCGAAGACAAACTCTCTGCCACCGATCTCTTCTTACAAAAACTCCGTTCTGATACTTCCATCAAGTCAGCCCTCCAACGATTCTACTCGATTCTAAAACGCGGCGTTTCACTGATCGATGATGATGCTAATAATAGTGAACGCAAGTTAGGGTTTCAATTATGGACCGATTCGCAAATTCAATCTGTCGTTTCACTCGGTATCGCCATCGTTTCGTCTTCTAGATCTCTGTCAGGTTGTCTTTTTTACTCGATTTCCACTTTTATTTATTGATAATTTCTTTTAATTCATTTTTCTGTATGGTTGAATTTTAATTAGCAGTTCAGTAGTTAACTTGCTAATAATTTCGATTTTATTTTATTTATTGATAATTTTTTAATTCGCTTTTTTTTTTGTATGGTTGAATTTTAATTAGCAGTTTAGTAGTTAACTTGTTCAGTTTTTTTTTTTCTAAATATTAATTTTCAACTCCATCCACACCCTCCTCCGCTCACTGGTGATGTTCATGGTAATACGAATAGGCCTTTGGTGGATTTGCAAGAATGGTTTGTTAGAATTCTTAGTGAAGAGCTTGACAAGTTCAATGATTTCTATGTTGATAAAGAAGAAGACTTTGTTATACGCCTTCAGGTTTCTTTCTTGATTTTTCTTTTCTTTCTTTGTTTTACATGTTTATAGCTTTGTGCATATGAGTTTTTAATTTCGAGGCTTTTGTTTATTATAGCTCTGGGAATTTTGATGGTGGCTTTTAAGGTTTTTTCTATATGCATGTCTTGTAAATCCGAACTCATAGGTCTGGTTTAAGGGTTTTGTAAGTTTTTGAATAATCAGGAGAGGAGTAGAATGGAGGAGACATCGTGACTTCATTGGAACAGGAGAATAGTGGGATGTCAAGGAAAAAAGACGCATAAAAGTGGCTTTCCTTTCCCTGGTAGTGCTGGGTGGTGTTGTCAGATAGTATGTGAAGAGGAGATTGTCGATGGGATTGGAGGGACTTGATAAAGTTAAGAATAACTTTTCCAGTTTGTGGAACTTGCTGAAGTAGAGCAGAGTATTTTGTAGTATAGTTATAAGGCCAACCATCGTCAATTATAGCTGACAATGGGATTGTTGGAAGTCAGTTGAGGGAATTGAGGATGCTGAAATGAGGATATTGAAATGAAATGCCAGGTCATCAATATATGAGAATTCTTGGGTTGTAACTTCTGATGAATGGATTCTGTCTATTATTTGTAATTTGGATGAATGGATTCGACGAATGAATTCTGTGTATTATTTGTAATTTGGATGAATGGATTCTGTCTATTATTTTCTGATTGGATAATAATATAGAAGATGGGCTGTTATGTATTATGTTTTTTTTTAACAAAAATTTAATTACAATTATAAAATGTTTGGATTGATTACAAGGCTAATTTGAATTGATTCTTGAATTTTTATTTGAAGCATGAATTTTTTTAATATATTTTAAAATTCCTTACGATTTTACGATTTTACGATCCGTTTTTACGATCCGAGTTTGTTTTGCATTTTCCATGCCGTGTTAAAATCGTGATTTTAACAACCTTGGGTTGAAGATAAGATTGTTTGGTGGACCCGATATAAATATAACACTCAGTTAAAGAAGAGATACAATGACAATCCTTTGACCCATCCGGAACTCGATCCAGATTTGTGGTTGAAGGCAGGATTGTCTAGTGGACCTGATAGAAATCAGGTGTATGATATCTCAAACACTATGGTCGAGGACTTACAGACAACCCAAAGTGTTTCAATCGTTGGATGCTCACAATCAGTTCTGAGCACTCAAACTCTAGAGTTCGAGTCAATTTTAAACCAACGAGTTGAATCTCGGATGACCCATCTTATTGCTGAGACAAAATGACTTGGTGTTGAGACGACTGTACTCCACCGATTGTACATGGAGCTGAAATCACAGACGGGTGGTAAATGTGTTCCCCTTATTAGCTCCATGGTCCTGCGAAAGACCCATCTCCTTCTCCTCCTCCTCCTCCTCATTCAACCCCTCTATTCTAGATAAATTGTATTTGAACTTATAAATTTTAAAACTTGTAATAAATATTTGATTTTTAATTTAATTTAATTATTTTCTACTCTATTTAATAGCTTTTTTAAAAAAAAATTAAACAATTACTAATGGTATTACCAATGGATTAAGTTTGTCGGTATATTCCAGAGAATCAGAAAATAATTACTGCAAATACCACTATCACTATTTAATCACTGACAGTTTCCTTATATTGGTTGCATTACGTTGGTAACATTAAAAAAATCACTGATAAAATTACGTATGATATTTTTATCGGTGATATGTCATATTAACCGTTGGAAATATTGACGAATTAAAGTGGATAGTTTTTTTTTATGTGTTTTTTTTATCTGTAAATCCATTAGTGATTTTATTATCGACGAACTCACCGATATAATAAGAATCACCGAAGATAATTTTTTGAATGAACTGTAAGTGTTTATGAGCCCGTCGGTACAAGTTGCGCCAACAGACATAATATCTAATTATCGACCGAATATTCTATAGAAAATTGAAAAATTCTAGTAGGGTGAATCCAGCCCATTTTATGACTTGAGTCTATGTTTTTTCCTTATTTCTTTAAAATATGTTAACAACACCTGTGTATTCTTATTTTATATTAAAAATAAATTTGATATGGGCAACAATATAGTGCGGGAAACCAATCTTGTTTCTACTCTTAGAGAACCGAACCAATATAAAAGCCTAATTGGGACCTAGTGCACCAACCAGAAAATTTTGGCTCCCGTGATCCGTCTGTGTTATAAGAACAAAGTTTCTGGTTTGTAAAGAGCAGGAGATTGAAAATTTGAAATACAGATCAATTGGATCAAACAATATGGGCTGGGCTGGGCTGGCTCTTCTTAAACTGCCCGTAGGCCTGCTGTGCAAGAATTTTGAGCCTGAAATGACTTAACAATCAATTCTCTCTTTCTCCTGAGTGCTGAGGGCGCCGCCAAGTCTGGTTTTTCAGAAATCTAGCACTGTCAGATCAGATCAATCCTATACATGTAATACGCCTCTGCATCCACCAAAGAATTACGGTCTTAATATGTGTAAATGCATACCATTAGTCTATTAGCGCCCGTTGGTGATTATGCTCCCTATGACAGCATTTGTATCTAGTATAATGTTCGGGTATAGTTTATTAATTACACTATAAATTTTATCAACATCGACGTGCACTATGTACTACTATAGTATGCCTGGTCAGCCCCTTTTTTTTTTTTTTTTTTTTGGGTTCTACAACAATTATTTATTTCGCTCACTTCAATTTATTTTTTTCAATTATATCCTCTCATGCTATACTCACACATTTTTAAACTTCGTAAGTTGATTCATCTTGTATGCTACATCGTATTTGCAAAATTGATAAATGTTCAGGCGTTAAATTGTTGCTAGAATTTAAAAGAAAAAAAGGATTTTTCATTATCAATTTTAAAAAATTAAAACAATAGGGACCAGGTTTGACAAAGAAACAAAACAACTCTTTTTACTATTCATGGGGTGTGGAAAACCATGTTTTGGTCCCTCAAACCTTTATGTTTTTCATTTATAATCCTTGATTTTTGGGGTTTTATGTTTTAGTCATAAACTTCATTTGTTTTACGTTTCATTCTCTAGAATTTAATAGAAAAGAGACTTGATGAAAAGTGAAAGAGAAGAGAAGGTGGTCGGTTGGTCACATTAAAAAAAAAAAAAACTAAATTTGTGTCAATGGGTTCCTCTTTTGCCAAGAGAGGTGGTTTTTTAACTTTCTTCTCGCTAAAAAAATTTATCAGTGTTAAAAAAGAATTTTTGTTTAGTTTAAATATGTTTCTTTTTTCTCTTATCAATTTAGGGGTTTCTCTAAGGTTGTGAATTTTATTATTATTATTATTATTGAGATTCTTAAGGAGTTTATTAAGTTTGTTTAGATAAAATAGGTTGAAAATGAGATTTTGGATCCCAAAAATCTAGAACCTG